>Ga0256827_10000172_pt1 | contig 36797 bp, 73 predicted proteins | sample CV84metaG_FD_185977 | JGI IMG/M metagenome (GOLD analysis project Ga0256827, IMG submission 185977) | Hydrothermal vent microbial communities from East Pacific Rise, Pacific Ocean - CV84 | ecosystem: Environmental > Aquatic > Marine > Hydrothermal vents | place: Pacific Ocean: East Pacific Rise... | reverse complement strand
CTATCTTTTAAAATTATACAAAAAGGCTTCAGTCAAAAAGCCTAACGATACAAAATTGTATCAATGCGACGTTAAGGATTTATCTAAGACAGTCGCAAGCTTCGTCCTTTAGGGCGGAGTATTTGACCAGATGGGTCGGTAGCTAATTCTTCATATCTATCTTTAAATTTATCGATAACATTTTGCATATTATAATCCTTTCTTTTGTTAATATAATTATACTATAAAGCCTCTTACAACCTGCTTAATCTTTTAAAATACACAATTCACTCATAATTTTTTGTTAGACTTTTAACATCTAAATATAAAGGATATAAGATGCAAAGACGAAAATTTATAAGTTTAGGTGCTATTTCTGTAGCGGCTACTATAATTCCAACCGGAGTAAATGCCACAGATTTTAGAAAAGAAAAACCAGAAATGTGGGAAAAAGAAGACTCTAGCGAGGCTATAAAAGCATTATTTGGTGATATAACTCCTATTACGGGTAAAATAAAGATAAAAGCGCCAAAACTAGCTGAAAATGGTGGTTCTGTCCCTATTGGAATGAAATCAAATATAGAAGTAACTACTGTTGCTTTATTTCAAGACGCTAATCCTCGTTCTGCTGTTGTAGTATTTGAGTTAGCAGAAGGCGGAGTTTTTGATTTAAAAATAAAAATAAAAATGCGAAAAACTGCTAATATTACGGTTATCGCAAAGGGTAAAGATGGTAATTTTTATTCTCAAGTTCAAAAAGTAGAAGTTTCAATAGGTGGTTGTAGTGGTTGATTCCACTACATATTAAAAATAAACTAAAGGAATAATTATGAAAATTAAAGCAAAATTAAAAAAAGAATTAGTATCTGTAAAGATATTGGTAAAAAGTCCTATGGCTGGTAAAGAAGAAGCAGCTAAAAAGAAAATAAAAGTTGAATTTATCACGCATATGACAGCGAAAGTTAATGGGAAAATAGTTTGTGAAGCTTCAACCGGTCCTTATTTATCTAAAAGACGGTGTTAAAAAAATTAAATAAATATTTTCCTGTATATACTTCTATACAGGTTTTTAACTTCTTCAATGTGTTTAAGATACTTAAATATAACTTATCTTTAAAACTTATATAATAGAGTTAAAATATTAAAGAGATTAAAAATGAATATTAAAATTAATAACGAAGAAAAATTAGTAGGTGTAGAAACTTTTTTAGATAAAAAAGGGAAGATGCCGACACATTCAGCTAATGAACGTATATCAGGTGACAAAAAAGAGTTAGAATATGAAGCAATGTTAGGTGCTTGGGTTGCAAGAATGAAAATAGATAATTCAGTTTTAACTTTGGACCAACAAGAAAGATTATCTGATATTTTACCTAAAGAAGTAAAACAAACACCCGAACAAGTATTTAATGAAATAGTTGAATTTATAAATAAATATAAAAGATTACCATCAAAATCAGCAAGTAAAAGAAAATCTGGTGATATTGAATTAAATAAATTAGAAGGAAGATTAGGTGGCTGGATAACCACAAATAAGAAAAAGAAATTTTTAAATATTTTTCCAGAACAAAGAATAATAATGAATAAATTATTATTCGAATATAACTCAAAATCGAAAAAAGATGATATATCAAAATCTTCTTCTTTTTCTAAGTAATCATAACTACATTATTGAATAATAAAATCAAATAAATTTTCGATGCTTTCGCTTGTATAAGTATCAATGTCATAAGCACCAACTTCTAAGCCAAAAGAGTGGGCATCATTCACTAATGTATCTAGATAATAGGCATTATCATACTCACTAATAAAAAATCCACTGTTATAGTCCTGAATATCTGTATTATCAAATAATACTTCATCACATCCTATATTGTAAGCCTTAATTAATCTTTCATACATAGTGTTATAAACATCGTTAGAGGTTATATTTAACCAATCTCTTTGATTATCAAAAGAGACAGTATTTCCAATATCTATATTATAAAACTCATCGCTATCTTCTTCCCAATAATCAATAGTAGAAACTGACATTTTACAAATAGCAATATCGTTTTGATAATGAATATTATCAATTGAAGTATATGTTGCTGTATCTAGTTTAGTGATAACGTCTGTAGCAGATATATATATTCATCTTGACTATCATCTGGTGCTTGACAACCTGATATAGTTAAAGTTAACATAATTATTGTAAGAATAGAAGTAATTTTTTTCATAATAAACTTTTTGTTTTTATTTAATACCAATTAAGGTGAATATCTTGTGTATGTTTGATAAAGACACTTTTTTATATAAATATTTTTCAAGAGACTTAAAAATTTCATCATTGCTAACTTTTTCTTTATTTAATATTTGATACTTAATAAATATCAATTCGTCGTTGATTTTTCTGGCGTACTTTGCTTTGATATGATAATTATCAGAATGTTTAGAAGAGCCAAAATCACTTTCTTTAAAATATTCTTGGAACTTATTAACAATATCATTCATTTCATCTTCATCTAGAAATTTAAAAATTGATTGATTTAACATTTTTATAACCTTTTTTTTAATTAACAGAAATATATGGATATATAATTTCATTCTCTTGAATTGTATATTTGATTTCAAAATCATTATATCCATTTTCTGTATCATCTAGCACAGCCATAATTGCTATGAATGCACCTTTTGCATTTTCTGGTAATAATTCCTCAATAGCCTCATTTAGCTCTTCACGGTTATTATTCCAATCAGTAATCATATTCGTATCTTTCCAATTTTTAATTGAACAACCAAAACCTTTTTTACTAGCTAAATCACCTAATGCTTGTCTTTTTTTATTAAAAGATTGATTTAATTTTGATAGTTTATTAAAATTAAATTTATGAAAAGTTTTTCTTTCTTCTGCAACAGAACTGCTAGAACAAACATCTAAGATATATTGGTCAGTTGAACTAATACCGCTAGTATAATCTGTTGTTTCTAAAATTAGTGTATAAACTTTCATACTAAACCTTTTTATATTTTCTTATGATAATTATACCTATTACTTACTTACAGACTGCTTAAGATAAATTCCTCTATTATCTTCATAGGATTGAATAGATTTTTTAACAATATCTACAAGTTCTTGTTCTGTTAAATGTATGGTTTTATCAGTATTTTTATTATTTTTAAAAGAAGAAACTTCTTTTGTTGCTATAAAAGGATTAGAAACTAAATCAGTTGTTATTTTATCATTTTGCCAGGCATATGATATATTTCCTACAACTAAACTTGCTGTAAAAATACCTAAAAATACAACTGTAAAAATACCACTAAATTCATCAAAAGCTTTTGATTGATGTAAAAATAAAAATAAAACTACTAAACCTATAACTTGAATCCATAAATCAACTTGGATACCTACGATAATACCTACAATGGCTATAAATAAAAAAATAAATGGCATGTTAACTTCCTTTGTGTTTTTTTTAATAAGAGGCGATATCGATATCGCCTTCGTTTGTTTGTAAAAGTCTAATTTCTGATTGAACTAATTGATTATTTTCATATGTTTTCCCGGCTAGAATTTCTTTTGATATATTATCTATATTTAAATCATAACCGCTTAGAGACATATCTGATAATGCTTTTGACACCACTTCCGGTGATGGTTTATTGAACCAAAACTTAATAGAATAGAACCCTTGTTGGTCGTAATCGTTTGTGGTATACTGAAGAATAAAAATACTTTTTTTCATTATACTTCCTTTGTTAAGTCTAAAATTTGCTTTAAAGAAGTTAATTCTAATTCAGAAGCTTCTAAATACCCATCATCTTGTCCACATTGATAATCATCTCTTTGATATGTAGAGTTTTCTATTTCGGCAATCACTTTTTCAATACTTTCAATTTTTAGAAGAACTAAGCTTCTAATTTTATCAATATTCATATTTTAATCCTGTAATTATTTTTTTGTATAAGTATTATATCTACATACTGCTTATATATAACTTAAAGTGCTATTATTGTATAATATTTATATAAAAGGAAAAATATGAATTTATTTGAAATATTAAATGATGCGAAAAACGTAAAGAAGATAGAAAATAATATAGATAGAAAATTAAACAGTAAAGAGTTTTGGAAGAACGATGAAAAGAATTATAAAAAACTAATTAATAAAATAGAAAAAGAACATTTAAATATTAGAATGTCAGAAGAAAAAGCTAATAGAAGATTTTGTTATTAGTTTTTCTTTGATAATATAATTATTATTAGCAATATCTAGCGAATTGTTTAGTATTTTTCATAAACAATTTAAAAAGCATTCTATTAAATTTTAAAGCAATAGTGTCTAAAATAGTAAAACGTTTTTGTATATTGAAAGGACTGTTAGGTGGTGTATTTTCAATATGTCCGTCTTTATTACAAACATAATCAGTTCTACCAATAGTTCTTTCAGAAGGAAAATAAATATGGTCAATATGAGTAACTTGAAATAATCCTACTCTATCTTCACCAAAAAAGTTTTTTGCTTGTGTAATCATTGCTACATTACCTAATTTATCGATATATTTTTTATTCATTTTAATCATATTAAATCCTTGTTTGTTTTCTTTTTCTTGAGTATATTATACTCTTATTCATCTTATAGACTGCTTAATATATAAAGAAGAATATGTATTGGAATTATTTATATAAAGTTTTCATTTCTTCTGGATATTTAGTCTCAAAAAAAGTATTTAAATCTAATTTCATTGCATCTGATAAATCAGATATTTCAGATGACAACTCATATATTTTTGCAATACGTTCTTTATTTAATTTAGTAAGTTTAGAACTTTCGAAATCAAAAAATTGTGATGTTTTTTTTGTCATATCATATAACCCACCAACACATTTAGAGTTTTCTGGGTTACTATTATTTAAAACATTTAAATTTGAATTTTGAATTCGATTAAATTCTGTATATAAAGCAATTATTTCTTTTTCTTTTTTTGTTTTAAAAAATATTTTTCTGAAAAAATTCCACATATTAAATCCTTATTCTTTTTTTTAAAACGCAGTGATTGAATTTTCTAATTCAAAAGGTGATACTTGAATAGTATATTCGTTTTCATTACCATTGTGTTGAATATGAAATTCATTTGAACCAATACCTGTAATTGAAACATTTTTTGTATCAATTTCATAAACTAAATTAGATTGGAGCATAACTGTATCTGTTACTACATATTTGTTATCTTCTAAAATAATTACTGTAACCATATCTTCAAATTGTTCTAAGAAGTCTTGTAAGTCTGTTATATCATACATTTTTAAGTCCTTTATTTTGTATATATATTATACTAGATAGTAACTTATATACTGCTTAAGAATAACGGTATTATTAAAATATTAATGGAAATTATGATTTTTTTAAAGAAGAAATAAAAACTACGTTTGAATAAATCAAACAGACTATTACTAATGTGTCACTCGACCCGAATCTTAGAACACCAAGTCAACCCAGACATTTAAAAGCATTCCTACATGCTTATCTTCACTACCTGAATATTTAAACTCAAATACACCATAGTGTTATTGTAGCGTAATTACGATACGGAAACATTTTTTTGTATTTCGTAAAGTTCTTGAAGTTTCAAAAATTGTTTTTCAGACATTCCATATTTTTCAAGTTTCTTTTGAAATTTAGATACTTTTTTAAGTTCTTTTCTCTCATAAGCTATTCTGTTTTGTTCTCTAACTAATTTTTGGTCAAAAATTTCAGCTTCTGTATAATAAGCACTTGCTACTTGTTTAGTATTATGAATTTTAAGAAGAACAGCATCTAAATCTTTAAAGCTATTGATATCATCTTCAACATTAACCCAATACATATCATCTACATTGTATTCTTCATCGTCGTCTTCGAAAGTAGTTGTGTCACTCCAAGCGATAAGTTCTACATAGGCATCGCTTAAATCAAAACGTTTAGAGTTAAGTTGATTATAATCAGCGGGATAAACTGTGATACTTTCGCCAACAAATTTATGAGAAATACCATTTTTGTCACAAAAATTTTCAATATATTGTAATAAGTCTCTACCTGCGTAACTAGAAGTAAGTGCGATTGTATTATTTCTTAATGAAATATTTTCTGAAATAGTATTTGTCATTTTAAAGCCTTTTATTTTTTTTATAGTAAATTATACTATTAATTAGCTTACAGACTGCTTAAATCTCTTTAATATATTTAACTTAATGATAATATTATTGATTCTTTTATAATATTGCTTTGGATTATCAAGATTTTATATTTTTACCAGAAAAAGAGGCTAAACCCTTAAGAAAATTATTTTTTGAAAATTCCAATAGTATATTAAATAAAATTTTTACAAAAACTAAAAGTAAAGAAAACAAGAGAATAACTGAATTAAATCTAGTTTAAAATAATATTAAACTTCAGAAAAACAATAGCAAGGATACATATTTATATCAGAAGATTTGTAAACGTTAAACTCTTCATAATTTAAATCTTCAAAAATTTCCATATCGCAATATTCCGTTCTATAAATATCACTAGAATTACCACCCATAGTAACATTTATTTCAATTCCATCTTTCTTGCCAACATAATGAAAACTATATTTATAATAGTGGGAAAATTTTAATTCAACACCTTTAAAAAATTCTAATGCTTCAATTTCATTCATATCTTTCATAATTAAAGTCCTTTATCGTTAAAATAATGTGCTAATGAAATAAAAATAGCAACTATAACATTTATTTGTAATATATTGTTAATAATCTTTTTAAATGCTTTACGCACAATCAATTAGATTATCTTTTTGTCTATAAATAAAAAAATAATCTGTAATTCTTTTTCCATCGATAAGTTGTTTGTTGATATCGGAAATCCACATGTATTTAACACCGTATCCTTCGCCATAATCTCTTTTATAAAATTTCAAGAATACTTTTGTATGTGTGTCTTCGCTAAAAGTTCCGCCTGTATCACCTAATAATTTATCCATAATAAAAAGTCTAATAAGTGGTCTTGAATAATTATATACGACAGCTGTTGTTATTAAAGTTCCGGCGATAATAGCAATAAATAATATTAAAGCTAAATAAAATTCAGTAGTAAAAAGTGGTAAAGCTATTTGTTGTAATGTATTCATAAGATAAGTCCTTATTTTTTATATGTATAAATTATACCAATAAAAAGCTTATAGACTGCTTAATATCATCTTTTTATTATTTGTAAATCTTCATCTATATCTTTTTCTATTACAGTGTAATATGCGATTTTAAAAATTTCAATAAACAATCTTTTTCTTTTATCTATATTTAAATCAGCCATTTCAAAATCTTCATCTGTAATAGAATCTCCACCACAACCACAATCGCAACCATAATGAATACTAGAATCTAATGCATCACTATATTTTACAGAATCATTAACTTTGTGATATTCTACTAATAAATCAAATAACTCAATATCTGTTTTATCTTGCATTTGAAATATTTTTCTAAAATATTCTATTAATAAGGTCCGAATATAATCTTGAACATATAATTCTTCAGCTGTTTTGTTTTTTAATGAATACATTTCAAAATAAAAACCTATATCATCGTTATATTCATTAATCTCACTTTTATATTTATTGGTATCTATATTGTTATTAAAATTTTCAAATATAACATTTTCATAAGTATTGAAAATAAATTTATTTAGAAATAAAAATTCTTTATCTTTAGATTCATGTTCGGTAATAAGTAAATCTAGGTTACTACCATCATATGTAAAACCTGTTTTATCATAATAAATAGCATTGCTATTATCTATTTCTTTTGTACCAATATTGGTTACAGGATAAGCTCTAAAATTACCATTTTTATATATTTCTTGAATTAAAAGATATTGATTATAATAAAGTGAGAAATGGATTTCCCCTTCTTCTTTCTTATATGTTTCTTCGAGATACATTACTTCACAACAAGGATATGTTCTTTTTTTACTATCTACGTATTGTAGCATTAACGAGTATTCTTTATTTTTTAATAATGTATTTATAAAATTTTCGTTAAAAAGAAGAAGGTTGTCGATAATTTTATAATCAGTATTATTTAATTCTAAAGTATAACTATCATCTTTTTTGTTATAAGATACACCTGTTTCAGATAAATATATTTCAATAGAATTAGTATCTTTTTCTAATCTAATTTTTATTTTATTTAAATCTTCTTTAAATGTAAAAGAATCTTCGTTTGTAATATCACTATCACTTTTTATAAAAAAATGTTCTTGTTCACAACTGCAACCGCGTGGAACACAGTCATCACACCATTGATATTTAGTAGAGCCATCAGACCATTCGATTTCTTTTTCCATGCAAGTTGAACATATTAACATTATTTTTCCTTAAAAATTATTCTTGAATATATTATGACATATTTAAAAGGGAATATATGTCATATCTTGTCTTAATTTGAATTAATATATAATAATTTACTTTCTCTTTCAACTTGAGTTCCACAGTTAATACAAAAAGAAAATTTATCTTCAATGATAGCACCACACTTACATTTTTGAGTAACTTCTTCTCCCCATTCCACAAGTATTCTATTATTATAAATATCTGGGTTTGCAGTTGAAAACATATATTCATCTATTCTATAGTCATGTCCTGAATGAATAATAAAAGTGGTAACACCATGAATAATAGGTAAAGGAAATTTTGCAGATATTACGCCGTTAGGAAGTTTCCATATTTTCATAGTTTTTTTATCTACATTTTCTGGTATTTTAACCATACCACGATTACTATTAACTAATTCTAATGGAAGTATAATTTGATTTTTTAACATGTTTGAACCTTTAAATATTCTTGTTATCTGTTGAAAAAGTGTGTAAGAAAATCTTCTTTAAAATTTCGGATAATTTAATTTCTTTTCTCGTCATATATAAATTACTCATTTTTCCTTTAAATTTTATTTTGTCTAGCACCTCTACGTATATATTATACGTAAAGAACTTCGTCTACATAAACTCTTTCACAAGTTTTATTTAGCATTTCTGCATGTGCCATTAGTTTTTCTTCCCAATCACAATTGTTTTCATCTAAAGCTTCATCATAGATAGCTGTTTCGATTTCTTCATTTGTCATATCAGTTTTAATTGTCATGATAGATTGTCTATCGTCTTCGTCTCTTAGTAATACTTGTCTCATTTTAAGTCCTTTATTTTTTGTAAGTATATTATATCTATATACTGCTTAAATTCAGCTTAAAGATAATAAAAGATTACTCATTATTATAAGATACCTGTAGTTTATCCATGATAATTTTAACACAATGAGTTGTAACATAAAATACACCGTAACCATTCGTATCGGCCATCTGCATTATTTCTAGTGGATTCCATCCTTCCTCTGTATTATCATTTAACTCACCTAACTCATTCATAAAAGAATACCATTCGTCTTCATTCATAATTTTAGAAAAATTTTCTATTCGATTATCTATATCCCATTGTGTATGTGGTTTGATTTTGTTTAAGTAAGTAGTCATTGTTAACCTTTTATATTTTGTGTATTTTCTTTAACTAACCGAAGTTAATAATATCTAAAAGCATAGTTTTTGTTTCTAATAAAGAGGATTTCTCTCCTTGAAGTTTTCCAAGTTCATACATATCTTCTTTATCTGGATTTTGAATTTTTCTTTCATCGATGATTTCTGTTTTTAAAACTTCTATTATTTTGTTTACGATTTCAAGTTCGATATATAACTTTTTTAACATGAATCGTCCTTTAAATTTCTATTTCTTTGATTTCTAATGCACCATCATTATTTAAGTTTTTTCCCCAATGAATGTTTGCTTCTTCTTTTGAATCAAAAATCATTACATCACGAAATTTAGCTTTTTTATCTTCCATAATTTTAAATCTCCAAAAGGTAAATTTAAAACATAATCACTGGTAAAAGTAAAGGCTATACAACTTGTGCCATCTGTAAAATTTTTATTAGTTTTTTTTGTAATAAGTTGAAGTTTGTCGATTGGTAATAATTTCTCGAAAGTTCCATTTTTGAAAGAAAATTTTAATGTGCCTTGTGCGTCTCTTAATTCTATTTTCATGTTAAGCCTTTGTTTTTTATTAAGTATATTATACCGAACAAAAGCTTATAGACTGCTTAACTACAGAATAATAAAATTATTCTGCTTCTTCACGCATACCGAGCATTTCATTATACTCAGTTTGTAGTTGTGTATCATTTAATTGCATATATCCGGTCCAACCGTTACCACGTAACACGTCTGCAAGAAAACTAACATCTTCAAAACCAATAGCTTGTCTAATATCTGTAATATCATTATCAACTAATTCTTCAATAATTGCTTCACGTTCGTCATCAGAATAAATAATATCGCCTACTTCTACATTTACAGAGGAAATCCAACAATCATCCGCATCAAATAACTCGTCGTTAGATAATTCGCAAAAATCTTCAACTGATAAAATAGAAATACCTTCTTCGCCAATTGTGTTAAGTAAGTGAAGTTTTAAATCAACGAGTTGTTTGCCATCGAAATCACCGCAAATATTTTCTAAATCTTCTCTTTCAATTTTAGCACATTCGCCAATAATAATTCTTTTTTCCATAATGTAGTCCTTTAAGTTTTTTTGTTCCTATATTATACCATTAAGCAGCTTATAAACTGCTTAATGATTGATAATTAAATTTCTAACGGTCATATACAGTAAAATAGTCAATACCTATTTCTTCTGCATTTTGAATAAGTTTTAAAACATTATCTAAAACATTCATTTGTTCTGTTGTAAATTCTTCATGTTCTTGACCATTTTCAACGCAATCTTGAACTTCTGCGAATAGTTCCAAAAGAGGTTTTTCAAGATGAATACTGATTTCAAGAGGAGCATTTTCTTCTTCTCCGGTCCAGATAATATAATCTACACAATCCATTGAATAAGAAGCAACGTTTCTTAATTCCCAATGTATATTTTTATCTGAAACGCTTGCTTCGAATGCTAAATTTTTCATTTTAAGTCCTTTTTTTTTGTAAGTATATTATATCATTAAACAGCTTATAAACTACTTAATAAAAGGTTGTTTTTTAAATTAAGCTTCGAAGCTATAAACTTTTTTAAGTTCTGAAAAAGGTAAGATAGTTGTGTTATCTATTTCCCAATATGTATTACAATAACTTGGTGGTGTAACATTATCTGGTAATTCAGAATGAACTTCTGTTTTGTGGAAAAGATTTTGATATTCTGGTTTAACATTATATGTATAAACTTCTAAATCGTAATTTGCCATTCTATTAAGTTCTTTATCACATTTTTCATAAAGTCCTTTTTCTGTAAGTTCTTCAAAAATAGCCACTCTATCATCCCATTCAATAAAATCATCTATTTCTTCTATGTAATCTGTAACATACTGGTCATTAACGATAAGTGATTCACTATAAATACCACCACCTTCATATCCAAACACAAGACCTGTTGCTTGTTTTTTTTCATTGATATAACCAGCAAAAGCATATCTAATAGTGTTTTCTGATTGTTTTTCTAATTGGATAAAAAGTTGAATATTTTTCATTTGTAAGTCCTTTGTTTTTGTATATATATTATACCAAACAAAGACTTATAGACTGCTTAAAATATGTATTATTGATTGTAATTAAATGAATTATTTGAAGAGTTTATATTTTTATTTTTTTCTTCTTTTTTTATTAAAGAACTAATTGAATTTATTACTTTTCTAGATAAATTTCGCATATCATTGTTACTATTTACTTTAAAAATTTGTGTAGATTTTTCTTCGTATATAGGTTTTCTATCATCATATTGTTCTTTTGCAGTTGTTATGGGTAATTTAACTATTCTTCTGTTTTTATTATCTTTATGGTCTGGATTTTTTTTAGCATCTATGATTCTATCTAAAAAGATATCTTTACTTACGTCTATAAAAAATATATTTTTACTATTATCAAACTTATTATATATTCCAAAAAAACCACCTGTAGCAACGATAGTGTTCTTTTGATTTGATAATGAATTATAAGTGTTCATAAAAAAAGCATTTATAGTTTCCATTGTCCAGGCTTCGTCATCAGGAATATTAGGATTGTTTTTATCTTCCTCTATTTTAGCAACCATATCGGATATTTCCATACCAACATATTCTTCTACTTCGTGGTCTAAATCTTTAAATTGCCAGCCTAATTTAGAAGATATATTTCTTCCTAAAGTTGATTTACCAGCAGCTGTCATGCCTATAAGGGTTATGTTCATTGTGTTTCCTTAAATAATTATATAAATTATAAATATTTTAAATAAAAAATTATTTAACTAATTATTTATTTATTATCTATTTAAAATAATTAGTTTTTTTGAAAATTCCCAAAAAAATAGAAAGATAATAATACGCTTCTAAACCAAGCAATATTTTTACTTTTATATAAATCATCTCCACCACAAACATTAAATCTATTTTTTGGATAGTCATCTAATTGAAATACAATATAATTGTCCGACGCCACTTTAAAGGAACTAAGCCCATCTTGGATATAAGTATGTTTATTGTATTTTTCTTCGCTAATTATAGAGGCTATATAATAATCATCTTCAAAATCAGTAACTTTAATAACTTGTTTATTATCAGGAGCATATAAAGCTTTTGAACTTTCTATAGCAAATTCTAACATTGTTTCTTTTGGATTATTATTAGGTTCTAATGGTGTTACGCCTAATATTTTAAATAATTCTACTAATCCATCATAATCTTCAAATAAATTAGAAACTTTATTAATATTTGTTAAATCTGTAATTAAAGGGTTCCCGTATTCATCTTCGATAATACTTAAATCATGAGGGTAAAATCTTATAAGAGAATTTCCTTCAATACGTGCAGACATACCAGTATAATCTTCATCTTCTTTCGTTTTTATAATAAGATTTTTAATTTCTTCTTTTTTATCTAAGATAAGTTGTTGAATATCAGGAATAGAAAATAACATTTCTACATCATTGGTGTCAGGTAAAGTAACAGCAGCCTCACAAGAGATACTTTCATAAGTCTCTTCAGACCAATCTAGTTGTAATGGGACGAGTGTATTATTATCTGTTAATTCCCATGCGTTATGTTTTGTGCCACATTTTGTACAACTAAATTCTAGTAATATAGTGTTTTTTTCAAAATTTTCATTTAAACTTTGTCTAAAACCTTTATGAAATATATCATTTCTTTTAATATCTTCAATATAATAATCTACCAAATCTTTTGTTTCTTTTTCTGTATAAAAGATATGACCTTGAAAGTCAAAAGTAATATCTTTATTTTCTAGTTTTTGTATAAGTTCTTTATTGGTAAATGAAATCATATTTATAATATACCTTTTATTTTTATAAGTATATTATACTAAGTCTAACCTTACGGGTTGCTTAATTATTATTCATTACAAGAATGTAATATCAAAATCTAAAATCTCTTTTATATCTGTTTTATGTAAATCTAAAAATTCCATATGACTTACTATATTAGCATCTATAAAAATTTTAATTTCGTTTTTTATATTGCTTTTAAAAAAATATTTAAAGTTAAATTTCTTAAATATTTCGAACATTTTTTTGTTATTATTTTCCAATCTTTCTTCACTTTTTTTATCAATATCTAAATAAAAAGGGAAAGAAATACTATTTCTTTCTAAGTAATGAAAAAGATTTAAATTTAATGTAATATAGCTATTAAATTGAGACTTGTATAAATCTTTATCCACTTCTCGGTTACTGCGATAGATAGAACTAAATTTTTCTGTTTTATCATAATAATTTACAACATTTACAAAATCTAAAGGAATTAAATAATCTTTAATAAATGATTGATAACTACTAAATTGTTTTTTTGTATCCCGGGAATCTAATTTATTATCTTTTTCAAATAAATAAGATAAAGTAATTAGTTTGTCTATAATTTTTTGATTAATTTTTTTAGTAAAACCGGGTTTTATCATAGAAAAATCTGTATTATATATAATATTTAAATACTTTTTATTGATACAACAATTTATCTCTAAGATATTGTCTACCAACACTATAATTTCTAGCTTAACTAGTTTTTTTAATTCATCAATTATGGTTTGTTTAACATTATTTTTATGAATAAAAACATAACCATGATGTCTATAAGATATAGGTGAATAATATCCTTTGCGTATGCTTTCTTTTATTTTAATATTTTCATTTTCATCATAAAAATTAGTGCTATAATTTTTAATATATTCTAAAATAGCAATAGAATTATTATTTAATGTATATCCATCTAATACTAATTCTTTTAACATGAGTAGTCCTCAAAAGCATTTTCTAAAGAGATATTTTTTAAAGTTTTTAAATATATTTCTTTTGCATTTAATATATAAACATATAAAGATGTAAATTTATCATTTGGTATATTTTTTATAATAAGTGTTCCAAAAGACCATTTCAATCTTTTAATGTCTTCTTTTGTTAAATTTGCATAATCGAAAGTTCTTATTACATCATTATCAGTAATATTATCAATATTCATAGTTTTATATGCGTTATCAAAAGGTTGGGTATTATGAATATTTTTAATATCTAAATCGAAATATTCAGCTAATGTGATAGCATCTAGGTAAAAAAATCTAGTATCTTCTTCTATCCAATTAGATATAGAATGTCCAATAGATTCTTGTCTTGAGATATTAATGCTTTTAAATTCTGTTGTGTAAATATATATAAAGTCTTCATTCATTTCACATTTAAATTCTTCTGCATCTGTTTGAAGAAGTAATAAAATTTTATTTTTTAATAGAATGTCTGAATTGTTATTAGTTATTAAGTTTTTCATTTTAAACCTTTTGTTTTTTTTGTTATGATAATTATACTATTAAGTTGCTTAAAGACTTATATATAGGTTGAATTACAAGTTTTTTTTAAAATAAAAAAGTCTAAAAAAGTGTTAAACCGGAACTACTCCTATTTAATGATAAAAAAATAGGAATGATTGGAGTTTTTAGGCTTAAGTTTCGATTGTAAAAAAGCTTTTGTTCTATCTTTTTTTGTTTTTATAGTATAATAGTTTCAAATATTAAAAGAAGGTAATAAAATGAAATATAAAGCAACTGCATTACTATGCGAACAAATTAAATTAAACGAAAAATCAGTGTCTTTGGATTTAGATATATCATTTGGAGAATTTAAAACAAAAGAAGAAGCAGAAATAAAAGCAAAAGATGTAAGTGGTATTATAATGAGTTTAAATCCATTATCTATAAAAGTTTTTCCTTCTAACTCAAATGAAAAGCCATATTATGTAGAAGATAAAGATATTATTTATAAAACAATGAAACCTGAACGTGAAGCACAATTGGGTCGTCCTCTTGACGTTTCTATTAAAAAAGATGCGGATATCGCAATTGAAGCATTGACGACGCTAGATACTAATTATATGATATCAGTGGAGGATTTTGAATTATATGAATGTAATTTAAATGAGTTAAAAGGATATTTTAAAGAAGGTTATATGTTCCAAAATGTAGCTTATGGAATAAAAGAAATATAGGTTTTGATACCTATATTTCTAACTATTTAATCAAATCTGAGGCACTTCCATATTTATCTTTTTTAATACCGAAATCTGAACATCTAATTTTACCGATTGGTATATCATCTACATTATACGCAACAAGTCCTTCGAAATTAAAATCTTGAAAAAGAGCTTCGAAAAATTCAAAAACATTTTCGGCTTCTAAGTTATTAAGATTAACATTTAAATTATCATGAAAATGTGCAATCCAGTAATGTTTATCTTCTCCATGTGGGTTTCCTTGAAGTTTTGGTCCAACACATTCATAAGTTCCATCAATAGGGTTATCACCTAAGTTATTAAAACCTTCTAAGATATATTTTTGTGAAGGATTATCTTCGGATACAGGAACCCAGTGTGGCCAATGACCTGATTTTTCATCTGCTTCTTGGCAAGCGATAGCACCAACAGGTAATTTTGCAATTACTTCTTCTTTTGTAAAAGTGATAACTTTTCCCTTTTTACGCTTAAAAAGTTTAGCATCAAAACGTGCGTAAGGTTTTCCATTTTTGACCATACAAGCTGTTCCATCAATTTTAATTTTAAAGTATGCAATGCCTTGCATTAAAGTTCCGTTTGTAACGCGTCCCATATCGTTAGGGTCTTTTGGTAAAATAGTTTGAATTTTTTTCATTTAAAAGCCTTTTGTTTTTATATAAATGTATTATATCTACAACCTGCTTATAATTTACTTAAATTTAAAAATCTATCGGGCCACCTAAAATAATAGGTTTATTTTTAAGAATAAATAAAGTATTAGAAGCACGTGTGACTCCTACATATAATAATCTAAAAATAGTATCATTAAGTTCATCGCTCTTATGTTTATTTCTTTCTATTGTTCTAATATCAATACCAACGTGTTCATAAGATGAACCTTGTAATTTATGAAATGTATTAGCATAACTATATTTAACATTAGCGAATAACTTTCTAAGATTGAAAAATAGCATAAAATATTTCTGTCTTAATTCTGTTGTAGGGGCTAAAAGGGCTGTTTCTTTTAAATTATTTAAGATTGATTTAAGATTTTGTTCTGCTGCTTCATTTAAAATAATAATAGTTTTTTCACCTCTAGTTTTACAATAATAATACTCTAAATTTTCAATTTTTATATTCATCATATTTTTTAATAAATATAAATGTTTATCTACTTCTTCTTCAAATTCTTTAACACTATAATTTAAAGCTTCGGAATTAGAAATAAATTTTTCACCATAAGTAATTTTAACTACTTCTGAAATATAAATCTTTTCTCCGTTATTATGTGTATGAGTCCATTTATTATCTTGTAAAGTATTGTTTGTATTTTGTAAAATAAAAGAAAAACCTGGTTCAACATACTCTTTGTTTGGGTTTAAATGTTTCATTATTTTATTATTGAACGTATTTACAGTTGCGTTTTCATAGGCCCCTATAATTTTACTATTTTCATTGTCGCTTATATTGTAAAAATGATTTAAAAAATCTTTTTCGTCATCAAATATCATAATTTTTTTATCAGCTATTTTTAACAAGTCTTCTATTACAGGGTAATCTTTAAATTCAATAGCTTGACGGATAGTTGTTGCAAAATCAATAATAGGGTTATCTTTGTTTTGTCTTACTATTTCTGTTAATTCAAAAAAATTAGGGAATGGTTTAATTGGATATCCATTTACACAAGGTAGTTGAAAACCATCCCCTATAAGTAAAACCGCTTTAACATATCCCATACGAATACTAATTAAAATTTTATCCATAATTTCTTTACATAGCATAGATTTTTCATCAACAATTAAAACATCACATTTGTTAGCATCTTCTTCTTCTGTATATGCACTTTTAAGAATTTTGTCTCCTGTATCTAAGTCGTTTTCTATAATTAAATTTAAAAAAGAATGAATAGTTCCTAAAAACATATCTCCTTTTACTTCTTTATTTATTTTTTTAATAACGGATAGTGCGGCGTGTGTAGGCGCAGCGAAAGCTATTTTTAAGTCATATTGTTGAAGTTCTTTTACTATTTCTATTGTACTAAAAGTTTTACCTACACCGGCAGCACCATTAAGCTCTACAAATTTATAAGTACTGGCTTTTGTTTCTATACTTTCTAGTAATGTTTTTAATAATTTGTCTATTACGACCTGTTGATGTTCTGTTAATTGCATAGTTTATCCATTTAGTTTATAGTTTGAATGATAGTCTGAAAAAAATTAAATTAAACTTAAACCTTTATAATAAATCATACTAAGGCTATAAATCCCATAAGTAAATAAAATAATAAATATAAAAAAAGGAAAAATAATGTTATCTAATATTAAAAATATGTATACTAGATTAAAAAGTCAAAAAGATGATATTAAAACCTTAGTTTATATACATTTTTTCTACTCTTTTATAATAGGTGTTGTGGAGGTTTTTTTAAATATAATGGTTTATGATATAACTAATGATATATCTTTTTTAGTTATTTATAATTTATTAAGAATGACTGGTGGTTATTTCGCGATATACTTATATATCAAATTAACTGCTAAATATCAATTAAATTTAAGATATACGTATTTTGTATTTGTAAGTTTCTTAATATTATCTTTTTTATCGTTATCCTTGTTTGATTTTAGTATGGTATCTCTTATTGTGTTTATAATGATATACGGAACAGCAATAGGTATATTCTGGGCTGCACAGCATAATTATGTATTAAGTTCTATTAGTTTTAAAGAACGTGATTTTTTTGCTTCTATGTTATCGATGGGAAAAGAAATTTTCACTATATTGGTTCCGGTGGTAGCAGTAATTTCTTTTTATTTATCAGATGAAATATTTCATATAAATACATATAGTTCTTTGATAGCTTTTTTGTTTATTATATCTGTATTGATGTTATTGAAAGTTAAAAAAGTAAGACCTTTATTTGTAAAAGAAGATTCTTTAGTAGAAATTTACAATCACGTTAAAACGAATAAACTAAAAATACCTTTCTACGGTTATAATTTAGCGCGTGGTGTTCTTCAAACAGTTAAAGTTATATTACTTACATATTTCGCAGTTGAGGCTTTAAAAACGCCTTTAAATATAGGTATAGTAGAATTGATTACTGGTATCTTTTCGATTTTTATCGTATCTAAATTATCACATGCTAATTATTCTACTGATAGATTAAAAATAATGTTAATATCTATATATTTATCAAGTGCGGCTTACGGGATATTATTATTAACCGGTTTAACTCCAGTAGGTTATATAATATTTTCACTAGTTTTGATAATAGCAAATCCTATGTATGGAACTACCCAAAACTTAATAGACTTACACACTATGGATGTTGTTAAATTAGGAGATTCTTATAGTTTCGCTATTGTATATAGGGAATTAGTATTATATGTAGCAAGAGTATTAGGTGCTATCATATCTTTGGTTATATTATATTTTCAATTTGATATAATGACGACGAGTATATTATTAACTTCTTTATTGATTATTAGTATGATATTACAGCATAAATATGCTAAAGAAATATATAATACATTGTCTTTAGATTCCTAGTATATCTGCTATTTTTAAACTTATCTTTTTAGACTTATTTTTATCTGTCTCATTTGCCAATGTCTGTATCATACTCATTAGTTCATGTGGGTTAGTATAATCTATGGAATTATCAACGAAGAAATCATTGGGTTGAGTTTGTAATAATTTAATATTAGGTTGTATTTCTGGAACATATTTTCCTTTGTTGTATTTAAAGAATTCTATATATTTAAGATTATTAATTGCTTCATTATAAAATTTCTTTGCGCTGGATTTGTTATTTTCTGGAAGAAAAAAATTATCAGATAAATGGTAGCCTGGTTTGGTAGAATGAACTATTACATTTTGTCCATTTAAATAAGTGCTAATTTCTATACCTAAATACTCACTGCCTAATGTTTTTAAAACGAGTATATAGCTTCTATTATAAGATAATGGTTTTATATAAAAGATTCTAATCAACCTATTTTCTTTACCTTCGCGTAGAAATTTAACAATATCTGCAGTTAAAGAATTATCTTTATTTTTGCAATCCAATAAGTAAGTAATATGTGACAATATATATCCTTTTATCTACGATGCGTAATTCGCATATTGATTTCTTCAAAGAAATCTTTATTTTTATTTTTAAAAGTCAAAAATTTTATAGGTAGCCCAGATAAAAATATCAACACTTCATTATTTTGATTAACTCGATATTCCATTTTAAGATTAAAAGTATCTAATTTATCAATAATAGATTTGTGTTTAGAATTATACTTTTTAATTTTATCTTCACTTAATATATTAAAGAAAGGAAAATAAATTTTATTATCAATTAAATAAGATAAACCTAAATTTGTTATAGTGATTATTCCATGTAATTGTTCTTTACCAACATCTTTTTTAATAGTTCTATCACCATTATAAATTTTATAGGCTGGTAATATATTCCCGTAATTATCTAAAAGTTCTACAAAGCCAAGTCCGATTAATTCTTTTAACACGGTTTGCCCAGATGATATTTCTGATTTAAATTCTTTAACGTTAATATTTGTAGAAATTTCTTTTTGGTGTGTTAAAAGGATTAAAGCATTAACATGAGAACTTCTAATATTATTAACATGTGGTAAAATTGTATTGAAGTCCGTATTAAAGATTTCATTATAAAAATCAACATTGACACAAACTTTTGTAGTAACACCCACAGCTTTGTTAATACCACTATGAAATACTTCAACTAATTTTAAAATATCATGTTTTATTAATTTTTTAACCTCTACAAGAATAGCTTTTTTAATTTTAGAATGACTAGTAGAATAAAAGTTAAATTCATTATCAGAATATTTAGTTATAGGTGAATCTACGCCTTCCCTAACTTTTCTGTGAAAAACAACATTTGCATCTTCACCGTCTATCAAATAAGAAGATGTTGTTTTAAACTTTTGAATATAATTTAGGATTGTAATTGCATGATTGTTTAAATTATAATTATTTATCTGCATTTTTACTACCTTTTTTATTCCAAAAATAAAAACCGATTAAAATAACAATTAAACCTATAGAAATTTTAAACCAAGGTACGTAAAAAATTAAAAAGAAACTGATTAAGAAAACTGTTACTAGTAATAAAATGATTTTTGTAATACTCATTTTTTTTATCTCCATTATATTGTTAGGTAAATACGTGATAAAACACGTATTTTATATTGTATTTATTATACCTAATTTAGCCTTATATAATGCTTAAATTTAAATGTCCTCTTCTTTATAAACAAAATCAATTAAATTTAACATAAATTTTGAATTATATTTTTATTATGTTTAAAAAGAACTTAAAATTATAATTTATTACTATTTACGTTTGGATTAGGTTTTGTTTTGTTTATTATTTCCATTATATTTATAAAATCTTTTTCGTCATCTTCTAAATCAATGTCTTCGAGACTGGCGTACTCGACTGAAATTTCTAATTCTTCGAATTTATTAAACAAAGGACATTTTGCAATAAGTTTTTCTAATGAAACAAAACCACCATTGATGTCATAATATTTATTATTAAGTTTATATACGAAGTGTAATGTAGGATTATAATTATCTTCGTCTTCGTTGTAAAAAATATGAATTCTTTCGCCTTTTCCATTATTAAATTGCTGTAAATAATAAACAAGAGAACTACACTCGCCGTGTGTGTATTTTTTTATCGCATCGTTTCCTTGTGTTGTTTCGTATTTTATAAGAGTATTTATAAATTGTATGGATTTATTTTTCATATGTTAATTATAATAAAGAATATAAAAGAAATATTAAGCTTTATATTGAAGATAATAATATAGGTATATACATTGTATTGATAAAATATTTTGCATTACCATTTTCGTCTATTTCAACTGTTATATCTAAATCTTCTTCTTTACTTTTAGAACTAAGAATAAAATGTTTTGCATCATTCCAATTATCGGGTTTATTTATATTATAAAAGAAACCTATTAGCTCTCCTGTAGTTGTATCTAGTGTACAGATAGATTTAATAAAATTATATTTAACATGAAAATTAGAGCCTAACTGCATTTCTATAAATTCAATTTTCCTTAAAGTTTCCCAGCGTTCAATTTGTTTTTTTCCGAAAACTGATAAACACTTTATTTGTATATATTGCATTAACTTCCTTTAATTATTATTTATATTATATAAAAAATTTAAAATCTATTTCTTAAAATTAAATTTAAACTTTCTTTTTGTTGTATTCTGTTTGGTTTTTAAAAAATCAAAAGCTTTATCTACATATCTGATTCTTGAATTTATTTTACAAATTATATTAGAAAATTTTGTATGATACCAAAGTTGTTTTGTGTCATGTTTTTTTCTATTACTTATTTCTTTATTATTATTTAATGGAGTATATTTTAGTTGGATTTTTTTAAATAACAAATAGTTTTGCGTTTTATTATTTGCTTTGGATTCAGTTAAAACAGACACATAAGTACTAAATTGATTATTATCTGTTTTTATATTATATTTAATTTTAAGTTTACTAATATCTATATTTTGATAACATTTTACTAACCTTAAATGTTTAATATCATTTAAAATACTTTTTTGAATAATGGTTATTCTAGGGTCTAATTGTGGTTTAAATTTAAATCTTTTTAATTTATCATTGTATTTTTTTTGAATAATCAATTTATTATTATAAATATCTTCTAAAGTTACGGTTGTATCAACAATAAAACTTTGTTTAAAACTAGGTGGCCTGACTTCTTTATGTATTTGTGAAATATTGAACTTTTTCATTATTCTTTTTTTATTTTTAACTATTGTATTTTTTTGTTTTTGTTTTTGTATTTTTTTGTTTTTAATTTTTTTATCAATAATATCAGCTTCTTTTTTTATTTTATTGATGTACGTATCAATATTTACTATTTTAATATTGTAAAAATAAAGAAAACCCATAAATGAAATAATAGAAATAATTATTTTTTGCATGGCAGAAAATATAGAAAAGTCTTTGTTATTCATATTGGTTCCTTTTTTGACTCTAATTATAAAAAGAAACTTTAAAATTAAGCTAAATTGAATAAAAAAATGTTAAAATATAAAAAAGGAAGAAATATGAATGATAGAATATTTGCGTCTAATGTTGAAATAACAAGTGGATTACTAAAAGAAGTAGTGATGGAAATCAATTTTGGTGCATTTAAAACAACTTCACAAGCGATATTATTAGCTAAAAGTATAACTAGTATAGAAATAGATTACTCTACTAATTCTATTAAGGTTAAAGCCGAATATAATCAAAATAATGAAGAACATAAAGTTGAATATTTTATACATGAAGAAGCAATTATTTTTTATAAAGAACCAAAAGTTATAATAGATAGTCTAATAAATATGGATACTATGGAAATAGAAGGGTTTATTGAAATAGAAGAAGATTTAGAATACTGTGAAAAAATAGAAGGTTACAATTTGAAAAAATTATTGCAAGAATTACCAGATGGGACTAAACTAGATAAGAAAGCATCTGGTTGCGTTAAAAAAGAGTTAAATATTAATTAAGTATTTAGTTGAAATATCCGCTGTAAGCCAAACTTTATTTTCTGATAAATAAATATCAATTCCATCTTTAATCATTTGTTTAGCGTCTACTTTAATAATAAAGCATTCTCCATGTCTATTGCCAACTTGAGTGGCTGTTTCAATGTTAGATGATAAATGAACATGATGTCTATTCATAATTTTTAAACCCTCTTTTTTAATATTTTTCAAGAATTTAATGCCTGTGCCATGATATAAAATATCCGGTGGTACTACAACATCTAGTTCTAAATTAACTAATGGAGTTGAATGACCTTGATTGGCACGAATTTTTAATTTATCATTTGAAAAAGCAAATCTTTGTTTACCATCAGCAGCAACGATATCATTTAAATCTGATAATTTAATTTTTGCAGCTTCTAACAAATCTGATACTAGGACATATCCATTAATATCAATAATTTGTGAATTTTCTGCTCTATTTAAAGTTAAGTTAATTTCACATGGTTGATGCCTTAATACAAAAGTAATCCATCTTCCAATTTGTTTAATCTTTGAAGTCATAAAATAAATCCTCTAATTTTATAGGGCAAATCTGATAATGCTTCCATTATCAAATGTAATAAATTCAGTTGTATCTAATAACTCATCTGCTTCTTCTTCTGAATAGTTAATATTTTCTACCCAATCAGAATAAAAGTCTTGTAAGTCTTCGTACCAAGCACAAATAGTAGGCTCAATGTCTTCTTTGTTACAATGTGTTAAAACAATTTCAATTTGTTCTTCGGAAAGTCTATCTTGGTAATCACTAATATTCTCTTTTGTATATTTACTTGTTTCGTTTTGTAGTTTTGCTAACTCAAATTTTAATTTTTCTAATTCATTTTCTAAATCAATTTTTTCACCAAGAAAACTATCTACTTTTAATGAAGCTTCTATGTTATTAATACTTTGTTTCATGATGTTAATAACTTTTTCATCTTGTTTTTCTTTTGGAGTAAGTTTTTGCATTTTAAATCCTTGTTTTTTTGTAAGTATATTATATCAAGTAACTACTTATAAGTAACTGAATTTAATCATGTTTTAAGTATAAATATAATATATTATTTAAATAATAAATTAGGGAATATAATGAAAGAAAAAAAATTAACGGATAAGTTAGAAACTAAAGAAGAAATAAAAAATAGAAAAGTAAGTTCGTTAAAAAAAATTATTAAAATTCAAAAAGAACAACTTAGAAATAATGAAATATATCTTAAAAAGTTGGAACAAGGAGAAACGATATGTTAGAAAATTATAATGAAATATTGTTTGTATTAGGTATATCTATGTTTACTATTTCTTTAATTTTGGGGACTATAACTGAGTATATACTCGCAAAGCAATGTATTTATGGTATTACAGACGAATTGACTTTTTTTAAAATAATATTATTTCATTTGTTCTTATCAACAATCATGATACCATTATATTTTATAAGGCTGTCACAAATTTTTTATGATTATAGAAATAAAATAAAATCGGCGTAAGGTGTGCAAAAAACCAAAATAGCTTTTTTCTAATTTGATTTTATAATATAATAGAATAAAGCTATTTCTGGTATTATCTTTATCTTAAAATGTCACCAATAAGTTCTAATTGAGAATCTCACCGCCCTAAATAAGCAAAAACAAATATCTATGATATTTAGAATTTTGTTTATAGCCTGCAGGACAGTGCTTCAGTTAAAAATTGGCTTACGCCGTTTTCTTAACTGTAAGTTTAGGCTCCGACACCAGAGCTTGATTATATTTTTTTATTTTTTTGTTTATCAGAGGAAAATAAAGAAATGAATTGTTCTTTAAGTTTTATAAGGGCATCTTTTGTTTTATAAGATATAGTCTCTTTTTCAATTTCAAATGCATCTTTTGTTCTTTTATCTTCTACTAAACTTTTTAATGTGATAAATTCACTTTTATCTAAATCTGGATTGGTAATATGTAAATACTTATTAATTAAAAGTTCTGCTTTTTCAAAATGTTCTGGTTTATGTCCACCAAAAGAAAACTGTCTATCTATATCAGCTGTTAAAGAAACTAATTCTTGACCTGATTTATTTAAAATCTGTTTCTCAAAAGAAACAGAATGGGAATAGGCTCCAGGTGGTGTAGTATTAATTTCTTTTATTTGTATGCCCATTTTATCTAATAATTCTGGATTATCGCTAAAATCTTCAAACATTTTTCGCAACATTGTATTACTCACAGAACTGTATTCCCTCATAATTTTTTCTTCATCATCATTTGCTTTTTTTATATTTAAAGAAGGTTCTAAAAGTTTTTGAAGTTCTGAGTCATTTTTAGTTATAACATTTTCGTAACTACTACCAGAATCTCTTTCAGAATGGTATATAGTTTCACTCTCTCCATTGTCATTTATTATCTCTAATTTAGTTACACTAACACCGTGACCAGCTTCTCTGTAATATTCATTTTTTGATTCTATATTTTCTAACTCACCAGAGTAACTTAATACCATACCTAGTTCTTCTTTTGTTAGTTTTGACATTTTAATTCCTTTTTGTATATATTATAATAATATAAAAAAGAATGTTATTAAGCTGGTGATATTTCGTTTAATATATCCGTTTTTTCTAATTCTTCAATAGCATTTAAGAAAATAGATAATTTATCTTTCTCTATTTTCTTATTTTTTAGGATACTTTTTTTAAAAATGTTGAGTTGTTTTATATAGCGATTTACATCTTTTCTAATATCTAAATTAGCATCACTTTTTAATATTTTATTTAAAAAAAATATTTTTTCATCTATCTTATCTATCATTTGAATTTCCTTTTATATATTATACATTATATAATTTAAAAAAACCTAAAACTCGCAGCAAAACTTAACTCTCTATCACGAAAGACCTTACAAGTATGATGAGTTGGGATATAAATTCAATATTTTCTTCCCGCTTTTTAGGCTTTTTTAAATAATATCTATTATCCATTATAGATAATAAATGTTATATATTTAATTTAAGAAATCTTTTAAATTTTCTGTTGGAATACCAGCTTCTAAAAGTTCTTTTTTAACTTCTTCAATAGGCATATAAAAACTAGTATCTAATTGAATTAATTTTACAGGTAATCCTAATTTTGGGTTTTCAGATACAATATCCATAATTTTTTTAATATTATCAGCAGAACAATCTTTATCAACATTTACAATGTAGCCTGGCTTTGCATGTTCTTCATACTCATCTAAGCCATCATAAAATTTTAATAAAAATAAATCTTCATTTACATCTTCATCTAATATTAGTAAATCATAAGACATAGCATCACCACTACCAAATTGATTCATCACATTATGTTCAACAGCACGACCTTTATAATCTTCTACTAAAAAACTACTGTTACTAAATTTATTTTCTTCTTTGTTAATATAACCATGAAAATCATAACTATGTCTATCGTGGCAATTAACTGTAAAAATATATTTTTTGTCCATAATGTATCCTTTGTTTTGTATATATATTATACTAAATTATACCTTATATACTGCTTAATTATTTTATTATCTTTGAGTAATATTAACTAAATTTTCATTTATTGAACTTGACAGTTCTTGTGTTATTTTTTTAGGTATCCAAGCTTGACCTGTTGCAATTACTGTATGGTCTTTTATTTTTAAAATTCTAGCATTAACAGTTAAACCTTTTTTATAAGAAGTAAGGGTTCCAGATAAAATATATTCAATTTTATATTTGGTTCTTAATTCTTCTGCATTTCTGCTAAATACAAAATCACCATTTTCTTTAATTTTAATTTTATCCATAGTTTTATAATCAACAATTTTAAATCCACGAATTTGAAGTTCATGTATTAGGTTTTCCGATATTATATTACCTATTTCATTTGTCTTTTTAAAATTATTTAATGATACAAATGAGGTAATAGCGATTTGATAATTATCGTTAAATTCTAGATTATTAGTAAGTTCATTAGATAAATTTGATACTAGTTTATTTAGTTTTCCAGCAGAATTTAAACTCTGTTCGGTCGCTTCTATATTCGTTAAATGGTAATCATTAGCAGATAGCCAACTAATAAGAATAGTAAGTGTTAAAATAATTTTTTTCATTATCTAAGCCTAAGAATTTGCTTGATAGCATCTTGTAATTTAGATGGAGTAAAAGGTTTTACTATCCAACCAGTAAGACCTAGTTTTTTACCTTGTGCTTTAACTTCTGGTTTAGTTTCTGTTGTCATAATTAGGCACGGTATTCGTGTATATTGTGTATCTGAACGCAATGCTGATAAAAATTCAAATCCATTCATAATGGGCATATTTAAATCTGTAATTATAAGGTCTGGTTTAATTATTCCATCTTTAATTTCTTGAAGAGCTATTGCTGCATTTGTATATTATCTAATCTCGATAGGTAAGCTTAACGCTGACATTTTTGAAGAAGTGAGGGCTGTTTCGCTATCATCGATAAAAATTACTAGTGGCATGTTTTTCCTTTAAATATTTAGAAAAAGAATACCTTTGTTATGCTTAAAGATATATTAATAAAATTTTAAGCACAAGGATATTATAATATCTTTGTACTAAGACCATACCTGTGTTCTATGGTCTCTAAAAATGAATATCAAATAAATTGGTCGAACCTGCGCTAACACCGTTGAACGAGGTTATCTTGTAAGAAGTAAGTATCGTTTGCTAGGCAGCAGCTAGTATTGGGTTAAATGAGTATTTAAAATATTTGTTTAACTCCTTTAAATCCAAAATCAAAATAACTTTTATAATGTAAATAATAAAATAAAATATAAAAGGTAAAAAAAATGGAAATATCAAAAGAAGAATTAGTTAATAATCAAGAATTTCATATGTCTATACAAGTTTCGAGTAAAATAATTTTTAATGTAGCTTATTATACATTAGGTAGTAATAAGAATGCTAATTTTACAACAAGTGCAGATGAATTTAATTCTAGAAAAACAGATTACGATAGATGTGGTCAAGCACAAGAATCTTTATTAGAAGAGGGAACTTTGGTTCGTGATTTTTATAATAAATGGGATAAGTTGCATTTAAATGATTTAAATGATAGACAATACTCTGCAATGATAGCGGATTTACTTGTAATTACAGACAAACATAATATTATATTAACTGATAATCAATATGATTCTATAAATTTTTATGATAATAAAGAGTTAAGTGGTAAAGAATTAAAAACTAAACCTAAATCTATTGTTAAACCTAAAAAAAATACAGTTTCTGTAACTAAATCTGCACCTATAAAGGTTTAGTATATTAGTGGAGTTATTTTAAATTAATTCCACATCATTAAACCCACTAAAGTTTTTAATTTTATTATCTATACAATCAAAAAATACTTTATATATTTCATCAGGATTGTTTATACAGAATAAAATTGTGATAATTCTTCTATTCTGATTTTTCTCAATAACAGATGTCCAAATAGTTGTGTAGATATCAGAATTCCTATTAAATATATTTAATAATTCTTCCTCTTTAATATAAATTTTATCTAAAATTACTGTTTCATACTCTGTTCGATAATTATCTATTTTCATTATCTTACATACTTTAAGATACTAAAATATTTATAAAATTCAAAATGTGTCATGTTTGAAATAAGATTTAAATCAATTCCTTCCCAATCACTAAAACCTAAATGTTGTGAATGTCCCCAAATAAAATCAATTTTATCTCTTGATTTTCCAACTTCATATTGTGAAATTTCTTGGTAATATCCTTTATTTTCAGGTATTAGTGTTTGTGTTCTACTTGCAGCATCATATTGCGACGGACAAACAAGTGTCTGGATATAATTTTCAATAATATCAATTCTAGTATTTCTACAAATATCATAAATAACTTGAATATTGTCCATAAAATCACAATCAATTTCTACTTCATCTGTAATTTGTAAAAAGATAATTTCTTCACCGTAAATATTAGCATATACATTTTTAAGTTTTAACTCTTCATGATTATATTCATGAAATTCAGAATCAATTGAAATATGAATATCTTCTGTTTTTATTAAATCGTAAATGATATTTATTTGTTCAGGTGCTTTTCTAGCATTATTCATTCTTCCCGTTGTATGTTTTTGTGTATTATATTTTTGTGCCATCTATTATATCCTTGTTTTTATATAGTAAGTTTAGAAATGATTGCTAGTAGACAAAAACATTTTTACTTCTATAAGATTGTTACTAAAAATTTCTTCAATTTCCCAATCATACATATTGTCTTCAATAGTATCTAGGTCTTGAAATTTTCTAGCATCTCCTATCTCGTCTATCCAATGTACATCTCCACCAGAAGTAGAATAATAATATTGTTTTTCACGAACATCGTACAATACATAATATTTAAAAATTTGTTTCATTATAAAATCCTTAATTTGTATATGTATTATACAAATTAAGAACTTATAACCTGCTTAACTTATAACCTATAAATAAAATTAGTAATTAATTTTGAAAAGATTAGTTAATTTAAATTTACAATCTGTATAACCCAAATAATCATTTGTAATATGAAATAAAGCAACAAATTTTTCTTCTATATCTTCCATAGAATTTATATCATGTTTTTTTGGTGCTCCATCATTAAAATCAATAATAAAAATGTTGTTTTTGTCACCTTCTGGAACTTCTTTCATTAGAGTATCTTCATAATCCATAAATAGATAAACTTTTTTTTCTTCTATCAAGTATACAAGGTTAGTTTTGGGACCATTTATACCAGTAGGACAAGCACCATGCAATATTTTATCATTTTTTAATATTGTATTCAATTCTTCTTCAATGTTTATATCTCTTTTTATTTCTGATTTGTATCCCATTCCAATATTTATTGTAATCCTTTTATATTTTATTAAAGAAGATTACAAGATAACACCTTAAGTATTTCTTAAAACTTGATGCTTAATGAATAATGGTCTTTACTAATTTTATCAAAATTAAACTCTCCAATTTCTAAGTTATTTAATGAATTAACTAGAGATAATCTATCGATTTTATTCATATCAAAAATATCTTTTGAAATAATTTTTGTATCAAAATCAATATTCCAAGAATTAAAAAGATAAGTTTCTAATCCAAAATCACTAAATAATTTTAGTTTGATAATTTCAGAATTGATTAAATCTGACTTTTTATACAAATCAATTGGTAATTCAGAAATAAATAAATCAACATACTCTGTCTCTTTTTTCCATTTTAAATCTAAGTTATCACCTTTGATATATTTAGAATTATCAAAATCAACAAATTCGATATTTGAATGGTCAAAAAGGACATCTAATCCATCAATATTTTTAACTAATATCTGACATAATTGTAAAGCTCTTTTAAGTGATATTTTATTACGAAAGAATAGATTTTTTCTATCAATAAATCTTGCAAAATTCCAACTATCATAAAAATCTAAATCAAGATAAATATAAGCGTATTTTGATTCACCTTGATATTTTTCAGGATTTAAAATCATTACCAACTCTTCAACTATATTAAAATATTGTGGTGATTTAAGATTTTCTTTTAAAAGTTCTATTTTTTCTGGAAATGTGATTTTTGATAAAGTTTGCATATATTGATACCTTTGTTTTTTTTATAAGTATATTATATCAAACTCCTGCTTATATATGACTTAAAGATTGTATTTTGCAAAATATTAAGCTAAAATATAATAAAAGGAATAATATGAATATGTTATTAATATTTATTATATTGATATCTTTAATATTGGTGTATATGTTGGTATCTATTAATAAATTAAAAAATAGAATATCTGTAAAAGATAAAATAATAAAAGATTTAAGTGTTTTTCAGAAAGAGATAAGTTTTTCGCATAATAATTGGTATGAAGCTACTGCTTCTGTTAAGCAAAATGAAGTAATAAAGGCACAAATGCGTGCAGTAGGTATAATTTTTATCAAATCGGATAAAGAGCCACCTATAATTATCAATTTAAATAAAAAAGCTGGTGTTTATTTTGCAAATTCTGATTTGATAAAAGAATTAACGCAAAGTTATCTGGGTAATTCTACTATTAATGAAGAATAATTGTTTTGATATACAATTAGATAATTCTAGAATTTCTTACAGGTCAACCGCTTCGACAGGTAAACTAATCTCTTTATTGATATGTTTAATTAAAAAATTATTTACTCACCAGCATCTTCGTAAGTAAATTCTTGTATATGAATTTTATCCCCTAAATCATGTGATATTTTAATGGTAGAATAATATCTATCGTGTTTAATGACTTCTATTTTGATAACTGTATCAGTAGAAAAAGCTAATGTTTCTATTCTATCTTCTATCATATCATAACTATCTTTTGGGTCTGTTTTTAATACAATGAAATCAATACTTACTAAATCATTCTCGATGTATATATTAGACACAACCATAATAGGTCTATTATCTAATTCTGGATAATCTTTACTTTCATAGATAAACCAATCACCATCACAATAGGTATTATTAACACCACCGGCTTGACCCTGATGATTAAAAAAATCAATAAGTTTTTTTAAAGGGTGATTTTCGCTAGATAAAAAAGATTTAGCTTCTTCGATTGTATCAAAAGCATAATCGCCTACAAAGTGTTGTGTTTTTGTGATAATTTCTGAAATCATTATTAATCCTTAGTTTCTTCTGTTTGCGTAAAAGAAAGTGCTCATTTCTTCATTATCAAATTCATCATAATCAAAAGAAGGATTTTCGAATTCTTCTAGTTGCTCTAATCTTTCCCAATTTTTCTTATCAACAGCTAATAATTTTTGTTGATACAAAGAGTGATTTCCTGGAATAAATTTATCATTCGTTTCAAGTGTATTTCCGATTAAGATAATATCTTCAAGTGAATCTACTAGTGAAAATTTATGACCTTTTTCAGTAAGAATAATCCAACCTTGGTGTTCATCTTGTTTAATAGTTCCAACTGTTCCAGAAGTAATATATTCAACCAAATCTTCTTCGAATAGAAGTTTATCATTGATAGAAAAGGGTGAAGCTAACATTAGTTCATTAAAATCAAAAGGTGAATTTAATAAATCAGCAGTATCATTAACTTCAGGTCTTACAAAATGAAGTAAATCGTCTGTAATCCACATAACACCGCCACTAGTTACATTAAGTTCATCATTATCATGTTGGTATTTTGCCTCGTATCCTCGTAATCTAATCATTTTAAAGCCTTTTTTATTTTTGTAATTTTTCTTTATTAACTATAATTGATTTGATAGTTAAATCTACTAATTGTTCCGGTGTTAGTATAATATTTTTTTTAAGAACATTGATTTTCTTACCTTTAAGTGGTAAAAAAGTGTTTGATTTTTTCATTTGTGTCCCCTTTATCTTTTATAGGTATATTATACTAGATAATACCTTACAGGCTGCTGAAAGTAATTATACTTTCAGGAATGGAAATGTTTCAGTTATTTCTATTGGATTGTCTAATGTATTTAAAATCCTATCGCTTAATTCTTTATCAGTAATATGAAATTCTTCAATAATATCTTGAATAGAAAAATCTTGTGCAAATTGAACCATTTTATCAATTTTATTGTTATTCATAAGATAAACAACATATAGTTTGATATTATTAAGTGTAATAGGACATTTTCTACTTCTTGAAGCTTCTAAATCACTTTCAGAACCTGTATAAACAATGAAACGTTTTGATTTTTCAAATTTCGTTTCTAAATCTTCTAAAATTTTTGTTTTAGAGACTAGTGAATTTTCTTTTAAATTACTAACAACCTCGTTTACTTCTGAACGTGTATCAATAACAATAGCTTTACTAGGAATAGGGAACATATTGTATCCATCAGACCAAGAGCTAATATGTGTAAAACCATTATGTTTAATAAGTAATTCAGTATAAATAAAATCTTTTAAGTCTTTAGTTGCATTTTTCTTCATAGTTTAAGTCCTTTGTTTGTATATATATTATACCAAAATAGTCCTTAACCACTGCTTAAATATCATTTTATTTATTGTTAAAACATATCTTCTTCACAAATAATTTTGATAATATTATCTTCAAAAACAATTTCAGTAGCCGCCACACAATTTCCGACTGTTCCAACCCCATCATCAATATAAAATTCTGTATCAAAATCCAGATTGTTGTCACCACCTTTCCAGCCTGTATACACACCAGGTTCAAAATTACTAATAAAAGATAAGAACTCGGAAGGTGTAATGTTATCAGCAGAATAAGTTAGTTCTACACCTAGATAATTATAAGCGCCGCGCCAACTATGAAAATCAATAGGATGCCCAATTGCATCACCATTTAAATAAAAATTACAGGTAGTATCTTCTAGAGTTTCTGTTGTAATGATTGTATCTATGATTTGATTTAATGTCATAAAAATTCCTTTTTATTTTTGTATTATTATATCTATTTATAGCTTAATTACTACTTAACTATAATAAGAATTAAGCTTGTATTAAGGATTTGTTCAGCATTTTATAAGCTTACATATTATAGAATATTAAAATATATTAAAAAGGACTTAAAAAATGTTTAAAAATATTTTTATAAAAATGATTATATTAGTAACTATGGTATTTTTTACAGCTTGTACAGCTACTACTCAAGAGATAAAAAAAGATACTAAACCGGAATGGATAACAAATTATAATGTGGATGATAAGTATTACCACGGTGTTGGGAAATCTGGTGTTCACATCAACGGTGAAGATGGACAACGAAAATTAGCTTTAGAAAGAGCTATAACTGATGTAGCATATCAAATGAAAACAGAGATAGAAATAGATAGTGTTAATCAATCAAACCTAAATGGTCAGCAAAAAAGTATTAGATTTGAAGATATTAGTCATCAACATATTAAAAAGACTTCGATACAAGTTAAAATAAAAGAAGTATGGAAAGATAATTTAAATGGTGATTTATACGTTTGGGTGGTTAAGAAGAAATAAAAGTGGTTACGTGCGGATAACCTTCTGTTTGTTTACCAAAAATAGTTTCTTCTTTGTATATTTTATTACATTTAGAACATTTTTTTTGAACAAATTCTTGATGTTCTGAACTCTCTAAAATATCTACTAATTCTGGTGTGTTATCACAACATAAGAATTGTTTAAAATTAACATTGGGATGTATTTTTGTTGGATAAGCTTTATAGTGGATTATTTCCATATTAAACTACTTTTTCATCCATTATTTTGATGATTTCTTCTCTTAATTGAAAATCGGCATAACCTTCACATTTATATATGAGAGAACAATTTTCTAATGCCTCTAATGTCACTTGTGTAGTTAGATTAGGTATATCTGAAAAATTTTCAGTAATTCGAACTGCAATTTCTTGCAATTCATTGTGTTGTTTGTTCATATTTTAATCCTGTTCTTCATAATCAACAGTATTGCTCATATTTAAAGCGCTAGTAGCGCCTTCGTAAGCAACATTAGAACAAGTAGTTCCAAAATCACGGTCTGTACATTCAAATTCAAATTCAATACCTTCTGAACCCATTACATTTTGCGCGATAGCTTCTGCTTCTGCTTCTGAATTAGCTTCAATATTTACGAAACCACTTTCTTGATAATAAAATCCTACTTTATATACTTTTTTCATTTTAAGTCCTTTGCTTTTTGTAAGTATATTATATCAAATAACACCTTATAAACAACTGAAAAAACTAAGTGATTATTTTACAATAGACGCCAATATTTCAAACTTTTTTTCATTGGATATATCTTTTATATCAGCATTAAGTATATTTAAAATTACTTCTTCAGTCCCTTTGAAAGTTCCAATAATAAAACCTATTGATTCATTAATTTTTATTATTTCGTTTTCAGATAAACCACTATTTTTTAAAATATCATTGATGTTATTTATTTTTGTTTGAATTGTTTTTTTCATATTATCCCTTTTTTTTGTATAAACTTTAAACAGATTATAAGACTATAAATGTTAAGATGTTCTTAATAAATTATAAAAAGGAAAATTATGGAAGAAGAAATAGAAGGTATAGATATAGATTTTATCGCTGAACACCCTATTATTTTTGGAGTTCAACCATTTGATAAGGCTACTACTTTAATGAGTTGGGGTTTTGAAACAGGTGAAGGATGGTTTCCTACAATAATAGAAACTTGTTTGGAAATAGAAGAAGTTGTTAAAAAAAATAAAATGAATAATTTTAGGATAGTTCAAATAAAATCAAAATTTGGAACAATTAGATTATATGTTGATAATGGAAACGAAGAAATAAGTGAATTGATAAGTAAATTACATTATAAATTAGTTAATATTTGTGAAAGAACAGGAAAGAAAAAGTAATTATTAGTTACTTTTTGACTTCTACGCCATGTGCTGCAAGTTTTCCTTTACATTTTCTACAGGTATAACTTGCACCAGAAGAAATTTTATTGTGTCTAACAATACCTACTGAATGTTCTGTACAACCACAACTATGAAGAAATTTTCTACGGTTAGATTTTTTCTTTTTAGTTTTTAAAACCTCACTATTACGAAATAAATCAGTTGTCGCTCTTCCACTAATGCCATACCATCCACAAATATCTTTAAAGTGAATACCATGTGCTGTTACTTTTCTACCTTGATAAACGCCAAAAGGGTATAGATTGTGAACAACAGCATGACAAAATTCATGCACAACAACCTCTTTAATATAAAGTTCACCAAATTCTAATAATAAGTCTTTATTTAACTGGATAAGTTTTCTTGAACCATAATAAGTTCCTAACGCTTTTGTTTTATTAAGGTCATAAGACACAGAAACTTCTACATTTATATTCCATTTTAATAAAGCAAATTTTTGTAATTCTATAATTTTTAAGTCTATTTGTGATTTTAAAATATCAAGCATATTTGTAACCTTTAAGTTTTTTTATAAGTATATTATACCTATTTAAACCTTATATACTGCTTATAATATATCTTAATCTAATAATAATGTATTAAGTTTTTGCGTATTTGTTTTGATTTTTCTTTTAATGATAGCTACTAGTTTTTGGTCTTTTAAACCAACTAGCCTATGTTTATCTTTTTCTACTAATTTTCGCAATGTTAATATTTGTAGTTCTATCTTAGTCATTGATATATCCGATTTTTATAGCAAAAGCAATACCTTGTCCCATACAGGTCATTTCATCCGCTGTGGTCAATCTAATACCTTTAAAATCTGTAGTTATTTTCTTCTCGCCATAACCTAATATAAAAACAACTTTCTCATATTTTTGAAAAATATCTACTTTTTTATTGACATATAAATCAACTAATTGAATAGGTGTTTTATTTTTAAATTTTTGTTTAACTAATCGTTGTATCCAATAATTTTTTATCTAAAGGTTAGAAAGAAAACCTCTTGCTTTAGCTGGGGGATTAAATAAAAACGAATATCTTTGATATTTAGAGTTTTATTTATAACCTGTAGAATTTCGCAAGTTTCAAGTTTTGTTAAAATTAATAATTTATAGTTCTATTTAAGTAAAAATTAAGTTCTTAAAGGTTAAGATAAAAACCAATATAAGGAAGGAATATGGAATATAATAGAGGATATAAATATTTATTAGAAGTATCTAATGAACAAAAAATATTACTATTTAACCATATTTTTACTTATAACCAAACTTGGAATATTCTTTTAAATCAAAAGCAAAAAG
>Ga0256827_10000171_pt1 | contig 36807 bp, 25 predicted proteins | sample CV84metaG_FD_185977 | JGI IMG/M metagenome (GOLD analysis project Ga0256827, IMG submission 185977) | Hydrothermal vent microbial communities from East Pacific Rise, Pacific Ocean - CV84 | ecosystem: Environmental > Aquatic > Marine > Hydrothermal vents | place: Pacific Ocean: East Pacific Rise... | reverse complement strand
GGAAATACGCCAAAGGCCAAACCTTTGGTGCCGATATGGTAGTTGCTAGAGAAAGCAACTGCTATGTAGTTGTAACTAGCTGGAATAAAGACATTAAACAGGTGAGGTAACTCCCTGTTTTTTTTTTATTACTTGAGTAAATAAACTTAATAAGGATTAATATGTATAGTTGTGGTAAGGTACCATTTAAAGACAAAGGTTGTCATTTCGTAGCAGGTTTAATAATATCGTTCGTGTGTTCTTTTTTTCTAGTTAGCATAATTCCATTTTTAATAGGTGCTGTAGCTGGTTTACTTAAAGAAATTTATGATACTATTCACCATAAGAAAATAGATTCTTTTGATATATTTGCTACTATTCTAGGTAGTGCTGCTGGTGTATTCATTTACCAGATAGGAAGAATAATTTTAAGACATATATAGACAGCGATTGCTGTCTATATATTAGAATATGTCCATACTATCACTTTCTGTATTGTTTAAATCTTTCACTGCTTTATCTTCACCATCTACATCTCCCGGAATTGGTAATCCTGATTTAGGGAATTTATAGTTAAAGAATGCCTTCTCAAAATCTATAACAAATCCTCTATGTTTATCTACTGCTAATGTTAAGTAATATCCATCATCTTTCTTACAAATGTGTCCTAGTATACCTACATCTTGTTCTTGGTCTAGTTGACCACTATCTGCAAAGTAACCCTTACCATATACTTCTTTTACTACTTCGTCATCTCTAACGTCATTTCTTAACAACATCTTTACAGCAGTACTACTCTGATGAGGAGTCATTATGTAAATATCTTTAGCTCTACCGTAGTTACCTACTCTTCTAAATAAATCTCTAGTATCTGCTCCAGTTGCACCATTTGAAACACATCCTATTTTAGGAACTAATGATAAATAATCTAAACCTAATCCAAATACTTCATAACCATTACTCTCATACTCTTCTATTTTATTAAAGATATCTTTATAACCCCATCCAGATGGATTAACTACTAATAGTTTAACATTCCATCCTTTCTCTTCTAATCTAGTTCTTATATAACTAGCTGCTACATCACTAGAGATATCATTAATAGTAGTAGTCTTACCATCACAAGACATCAAGTATTCAAACATAAATTTTAATACAAGTCTAGCATTATCTTCAAAACTTATAAATACCATTAATGGTTTCTTATTAATATCTTTTAACTCAGGTGTATTATGCATCATGGTTTGCATAAATAAACTTCTAACTAAACCTGATTTATATTTATGTTGTTGAGAAGTTATTGTTATTAGCTCTCCTCTACGAACGCCACCATCTAGCACAGCGTTCAACGCCTGGAATCCAGTTTTTAATAGTAACCCACTATTAGCCTCATTTTGTAACTCATGGATGATTTCAGAAGACTCTTTAATATCTGATAAATCTATCTCTGTAACAACATTCACATCTTTTTCAGCGTTACCCAAACTAACTGTTTCTAAATCTGCTAATGCGTTTAATCTAAATTTGTTTATATCACCTATTGAGTTTCTCTTGTTATTAATCTCAAATTGTAATCTATTTAATAGTTTCTTTAATTTATCTTCACCGTAGAAATTATTTAATATAGATCTTAATCTAAGTATTCTTTTTTGTTTATCTTCTAAACTACTCTCTCTTGTTAAGTCATCTATCAATTCATTAATCAAATCTTTATTCTCTAATATTAAGAGTAATGATTGTTTAATTAGGTTAGGTTCATATACATCCTTATCATAAGTATCTACAAACGTTTTAACATAAGCCTTTAAATTATTTATTATATCTTGTCTGTTACCACTTAAAGGTCTCTTCTCAGTACTCAATAGTTCTATTATGTTATTTACTAATTCTACACTGTTAGAAGAGTTATGTTTTTCTATTGATTTTTCTATATATAGTAATCTTATTGCTATTAATAACGCGTCTAAGGCTTTCATATTTACAATCCTTTTTATTTAATTATCATTAAAGATAGTTGATGAATATATTTTTAACTGAATAAAAATAAAATAAAGCATTATTGCTATATAAATAGTAACTGATGTATATATAAAGGATTAACATGGACATAAGTAGAATACTTGTAATACCTGATTACGTCAAACAGTCGTTTGATGGACAAGAGATTTCTTTAGATGCTTTAACAGAAGCAATAGAAGATGGTAAAGATAACGATTTAAAAGAAGTAATAGCTAAAGTATCTAGTAATGATATGGCAGACGTAGTAGCACTAACAAGTTACGTATTAATAAACTTGAAGAATAATGGTGATGATATATGTAACAATTCTATAGCAAGTATAGAGAATATCGATGGTTTGTTGTCTGGTAGAAAAATAGAACCAACTATTTATATGAATAACATTAATACAAACGACTATGATTTCAAATCAATAATGAAAGATAAAAGAACTCCTCTAGAGATCGTATCTAATTTAAGTGATGATTTAATTGACGTTTCTGTTCACAATAGTTTCCTAATAGCAGTAGTCTCGGATAAATTCCTAAAACTATTAAAGTTAAGAAAGTCTACAGCGTTACTAGAGTTATTCACTAATTTTTTAAATTTAGAAAGTAAGGTACTAGGTGGTGATAGAAATAAATCTAAAACCCTTAACTACTTCTTGCAAACTTTATATAATAGATGATAATCTATTCTTTTTAAATCTACATAAGTAGTTTTAATATATATGTATTAAAAAAAAACTAAAAACAAAAGGATTGAAACATGAAGAAAACATATTCTGAAATGATGAGTGACGTAGAAAAAGGACTTGCGGCAGCAGAGATTGCTGGACCAGAGGCTGTAGCTAAAATGGCTATTGGTGTTGAAGATGCTAACTATGGAGCTGACTTTACAAAAGAGTCTGCAGGTCTAGTAACAGGAATTGCTGAAGAAGCACTAAATGATGTGGCGGGTCTTGAAGATTGTCAAATCGAAGCTGCTAAATATGGTCTTATGCTAGATCAAGATCCTATCGGTGTAATTGGTCAAGCTAGATCAGTAACTGTTGATGGTCCATCTGTAGCTGTTGAAGCTGGTTTGTTTGGTGAGTCTGATGTATATGGTGAGCAAGTAGTTGCTACTGAAGCATTTGACGGTCAAATGGTAGCTAGTAATAAACCATATTCATTTGGTGTAAACTTGGTTATGGCTAAACAAGATCAATTTATGGAAGCTATCTATCCAACAGTAGTACTATCTCCTGGTACAAGTGGTTGTACAGTAACAGTAACGTCTGAAAGAATCGAAGGACAATTCCTTAGATCTAACCCTAAGCCAGATAGACTAAAAAGAAATAGTATTCCACTTATCAAAGCTCTTATTGATGCTGATTCTGTACTTGCTGGTGAGAAAACAAGACTAGTTCCTGTTTCTAACACAACAAATGGTGCTGTACTAATTAATGCTTATAGCTACCCAACTGATGTAACTGGTGAAGTTATTACAACTGCTCCAATTAAAGTAAACGTAGATGCACCAATCATTGGTATTTCTCAAACTGCTGCTCAACTTACTGAAGGTGTTAGAAATAACACAGATGCTCTTGATGATACAGTTGTTCTTGAAGAACTATTCTACAAACTTGATGATGGTAACAACACTTCTGTACATAAATTTAATGTATCTGGTTTTGGTGCTGCTAAATGGGTTCCTAGTGCTGCTGGTCATAGCAAAGATGTAGTTCTTAACTTTATCTCTGATGCTATCACTATTGATACTACTAACACTAAACAACTTGATGGTTCAGATTCACAAGTTCTTACAGATCTTAACATCCCTGATCACAAGATTCAAATCAGAGCTGTAATCTATGGTAATGGTAATACACAAATTGGTGATATTTCTGTATCTCCTGCTAAACTAGAATTGGTTAGTATTAAAGATGCTACTGGTGGACTTGTTGCTGAAACTTCTGCTACATACCAAGCTGTTAAAGATGTTATTGATGCAATGGTAATCGAAGGATATACTGTAGAAGCATATATGACTAACAGTAACTTGAGATCAATTGGTTATATTCTTTCTACAGAAACTCTTACAACTGTATATTCTGTTGGTTATAGAACTCCAATTTCTGTTCTTAAGCCTAAAGTTCACACAGCTGATACTGATAACGATGCTAACAAAATTAAATCGTTTGGTAACCAATCAAGAGCTATGTCTTCTGTAATTGGTATTAACAAACTATTGAAATATGCTGGTTTCCTAAGAAACGCTGTAGCTAATGGTGCTGACCTTACTCTATCTGAAATGGCTGGAGCTGCTAAAGATTTAGTTAATCCATACTACTCTGATAAAGTTATTGATCTAGCACTACACGTAGACTCTTTGAATTCAAAAGACCTTAAAGAAAACGTTAAAGCTGCATTGGTTAACACTATTTCTAATACAGTAAATGAAATGATGGACGCAACTGGTTACCTAGATGCATTTGAGAATACTCAAGTAGCACCAGGACAAAAACCAACAATCGTTATCGCTACTGACAGAAAAATTAAATCTATCCTTACAGGTGGATCTGAAGGTGTAAATCTTGGAGAAAATGTAAACGTTAAAATCGTTTCTACAGGTTCTAAAGCATTTGCTGGTAGAATGATGGTTCTTCCTACAACTGGTCAAGCTGGTGTAAATATTCTTAACTTCGGTCTTAGAGCATTTATCCCAACACCTACGATTGAAATCCGTAGAACAATTGATGGAGCTGATGTTAATGCACTTTATAACCAACCGTGTTTTGAATTCATTAACCTTCTTCCAATTCTTGGAGACTTTGAAGTAACAGGTTTCGAAACAGTTACTAGAAAAATCCCACAAGCAAATATTTAATTTATTAAATACTATCACACTGGCATTCGTCAGTGTGGTAACTTTTATTTTACGTCGTTATATTTAATGCATGTATGTGAACTATTTTTTATTTACATATTATACACTTAGTCTATATAGACAATTTAAAAAGAAGGATGAATATGTATAACAATAATCAACCTGGTCAGTATGCTGAATTGGGACGGTATCCAGCACCACCACAACACAATATGAATCTGGTGGCACCGCCTATACAACCACCGCCAGTAGGACAACCGGCAGTATATCAACCGCCGTTAAATATGTACGCTCCACCACCAGCACCACCTGTACTTCGCGATGCTCAAATATCGTTTAGTAAGTATGATGACATCGCTATGGATGCTGAGATAGTACCACGAGAACCGCTTATAAATCCGCAAGCTGCGGGAGCTATTACTGTTCATACAGAACATGTTAATAATACACCTGCTTTAATAGACACAGCTATAGATACATCGTCTATAGTTAGTAGTAAGTTTAAATCATTAGAGTTTACGAACACTAGTCTAGAACCTAAGATGGTAACTGATTTAGAGAAATCAGAGACTAACCTAAGCAGTATAGTTAAGTTTACTATGGTTAGAGACAAAAACTTAGAGAATCCTATTATGAGAATGGCTAATATAGAATTCACTATCTACAGTGAAAAGAAACTGGACACGTCTTATCTATCTAGCTTAGTGAATGGTTTAGGTAAAATAATAGATGCTGGTAGAATAGCAGAATCCATACCTGATGAATTTGGTGGCATACTAACCAACATATATAACTCAGCTATGGGAAGTTATATGGATAATTTTAAAGAGGACTTTAATTCTGCACACGAAATGATAAAACCTAATTTATCAGGAAGTTTACAAGCAGAATACGGAGAAGAGTTAGCTGTCTATAAGAGAGCTATGCGTGTACTAATAGATACATTAGAAGTAACGGAAGTTATTAATACGTATAAACATAAATTCTTAGTTCCTGTTTTAATATACACACCTAGTTATGGTGGTGTGGAATTAGAACTAAAAGACATAGGTGTTAACGTGGTTAAATTACCTAGTAATTCTATGTGCTATGCCATAAATCGTATATGTAGAAAAGTAGGTGGGTTAGCTATCATAGTTACCAATGGTAAGTGCTATATGATGCTATCTGGGAAAATAGCCAAACTGAATATATTTTAAGAAGGAGAAAAGATGTTTATTAAAGACGTACCAATGAGTGATAACTTATCAGAGGTAATAAACGTAGGATTGATGGTATACATAGGTGAAAAAACACCTAATGTACATATGATAGGAACTAGAAACACGAGTTTTGCCGTTCCATATGATCCAGCACTTATTAAAGCTGGTTTAATGAAGTTAGCCATAGATGGGGAATTTGTAGAAGATATAGAACCCCTAGACGGTACACTAACTACATTATTGAATTCTATATTAAAGGAAGTCTCTATAGAATCCTTTAAAGAAGACTGGAAAGAACTAGTAGAAAGATCTAAAACTAGTCCTGGTATATCTGATAGTTTAAAGAAGTTTCAGAAACAAGTTAAACTAGATGTTACCACTCTCGACGTAGGAAGCATTAGTACAGTAGAATATCCTTTAAAGTCTAAAGACATAGGAATGTTTTATTATACAAATGCGTTAGGGTTAATATATACGAAGTCTATGTCAACATGGAAAGAGGCTATGGATTTAATTCCTGGTAATATCTATGATATAGACGATTCATCAGTTAAGTCTATGAGAGATCTTCTAAGACTAACAAAAGAACTGAATGATTTACAAGAAAGATATATTATAACTGTGAAAGCTAATAATATGGTGAAAACCATTACATTAGTTACAAATAATACATTACTTAGAATATACTGATACATAGAGCGATATATCGCTCTATGTAGTTAGATGTATTTTTTTATTTCCATGCTGTCTGTGGTTTGTTTATTAGTTAGTATTAATAGTGATCTATCTAGTGTAACACAATAACCAAAATCTGTCATTGGATAAGTTGTATCAGAATAGACACCAGCTATAATAGCATCATCACCTATACTAATAAGCTGCACCGTGTTATTAAGTTTAGTTACTACTTCGTATCTACCAACAGTGACGGACATTACAAAGTCAGCTTTAATATCGAATGGATTAGAATATTGTGTGCTTAGTTTTGTAAAATCTCCATTTGATATAGTAAACTTGTATATATAAGTATCAAATATAATTAAACCAGTAGTAGTCATCTCTAGTATATTAAATACATCGCCATTTGATAAAGGTGTGTCGTTAGTACTAAAGTCTTGTATAGGTTCGCTTGAAATAGCTACAGTACCTGTTGTACTAATATCTAGTTTATATACTTTACCTTGGTTAGTGTTTCCTATTCCTATTGTTAAGTAATCGTTATTTCCTTGTATAGGAGAATATAGGTTAGGATTATTTAAAGAGTTTATAGTGCCTGTGTCTACAGTGATTAGATCTTCATCTAGTGTGATAACTTCTATACTATCTGCTTTAACACCTACCACTGTTAAGATTCCATTAACTACATATATAGCTACCTTATTGAAAGATGGTATACTCTTAGTTTTAACTACTGCTACAGAGTTACTATCAAATCTAACTAAGTTTATAGTATTAGCTAATGAATCGTGTATAGCAAATACATTAGAATATACTTCTACACCTTTACAATTGTTTAGTCTAATATTAGTAGCTAATCTTACTTTATAGTTTATTAGTTCGCTATCTGTATTTATAGCATATCTATTTCTATTAGCTAGATTAGACATACCTGCGGATAGTTTACTAGTCACAAAGCATGATAATCTATTATTCTCTTCCGCTAGTATCTTATTATGTTCTCTACATTCTAGATATTTAAAATAGTAACTAGGTCTAATGTTCTTTACTAGTTCTCTATTTTGTTGTATATAGTTATGTTTATCTTTAGGTATTCTTAATATGGCAGATTTCTCTACTTCTTGTGCGTTAGCTTCTATACCTATTCTATCACTAATCATAGCTAAGATATCAGACTTTAAAGATGTTAGATCCATAGATGTCTCTAATAGTCCTAAGTTAATACCTAAAACTTTCTCTTGATATCTAATACCAGTAGTGTCTGGTGCTGATAGGAATTTAGTTTCAGGTATGTAAGCATAACCACCACTAGAATCTACCATTACTACTATCATGACACCATTCTGTATGTCATGTTTCATATCTTCTTCTGTTCTACCTACATCTACATAAACAGTATCAAGAGGGTTTTCATTACCGTCTATCATCTCTTGTAAACTTCTTATAGACTCTACTTTGTACTCTTCTAAGTTATTTACTATAGAATCATATGGACTAGCTACGTTAAAACTACCTACTGTATTTATATTAGGACGTACTATATTGCTCATGTTATTCCTTTTTTATATTTTATTAATTCAATATAAATTGTAGACTAAGGTTTATAGTGATTATTATATTAGTAAAGGAATTGAAATGAAAAAGAATTTAATGTTATATGTAGATATACAAAGTGATAATATAGATTTTATAGTAGGGACACACGGGTATTACTATAAAGATGATAAAATAAATATATCTAGTAGTAAAAGACCTAACAATACAAAAATAACGGATGTAGGTTATGTAAACGTAGTAGATTTAAATAAGATAAAACATAAGTTAATAGAACCTGAGGTATTCATAGATAGATTTAAACGGATAAAGAATGTTAATAGAGATATGGCTCTATTTGAAGTAGCGTTTGAATTGTTTAGATATTTATCTAGATTTAAAATAGATACCTTATTTCTAGCTACTAATAATATATCACTTATTAAACTGTTAAAAGATGATATAGATAAAAATAGATTAAACTATGCTGTGAAAGATGAATTAATAGATAAGTTTAAGAAGGTCAGAGATGTAGACACTGTAATCAAATATAAAAGAGTATATGACTACGAAACAAATGCAGGACTATATAGAGCATTAAATGGTATAGAAGTAGCTAGAGTACACAATATGGATCTATTCTATAAAGTATCTGATATACAGTATTACTGGAAGACTAAACAAGATAGACATCTATTACTAAATTCTAGACATATGTTATTTGTTAATAAGAAATCAGATTCTCTTAAATACACAGTAGCTAACTATAAGAAAGATGATCCTGTTGGGTTAAGAACTAATTATGTGGTTTACTCTACTTCTGTATTAACAGAAACTATTCCCATAATAACAAAAGTAAAAAGTATGTTTTTAAATTACTTAGGTGATTCTGAAGTAGTTTGTACTATAAACTTAGATAATCTTTACAACGCTAATGTAACATCTCTACATAGTCTATATGGTGATTTCATATTTAATATAACTAACGTGCACTATTTATCTATATCTACTATAATAGGTTTAGAAGTGGCTCACGAAGTTAAACCTGTTGGGTTAGCTGGATATGGTATAGAAAATGCTAATTTAACGGAGAAGATACTTAAAGATTATCTAGTACAAAAGAACTCTGACAATAAACCTATTTACTATATAGACATAACGGATAAGTTATTTGATCTAGAAGGTAAATGTACTATTAAGAAAGAGTTAGCAGATGGAGATAAAATAAAATTATCTGTTTCTGAAGATGATGTGACTAATAACGGAGTGAAGGATTTAATAAAACTAAAGTTAGTAGTTGGGTTAGATATGCCTAATAGAAACTTACTTAAGAAGTTAGAGAAAAAGAATCCTAAAGTTTTAATAGCTATATATGTAATTAGTGGTATCATAGTAGAGACATATTCTATATTAGATATAGAAGCTTTAAAAGAATGTATGGTGTGGTCTAATATATACAGTAATAAAATACCGTTGGAAATATCCAAATCATAATAGATAGCGTATGCTATCTATTATGTTATTTTTCATATACTTCTTTTATTTTTAACATTACGTCCATAGCTGTCATGTGTACATAATATAAGTTAGATACACTACTAACATAGTTAGCTACTGTAGACAGTGCTGTAACCACACCTTGTATAGCTTCTTTACTAGCTTCTACTTCATCAATGTTTAACATCTTAACTAACATCTCTATTTTCTTCTGTATAGAGTCTATCTTCTTATTTAATTTAATAAGATCTTTATCTGTAAAGTTATCGTTTATATAGATTATATTCTTTAACGTGCCTTTTAATTCATTGTTACTTCTAACTAGTTTACCTAGAGAAACAAACTCTGATTTATCTTTAGTACTAAACATAGACTTTAAATCTTTATCTAGTTTAATATTAAACTTCTCATTTATCTCTTCGAAAGATGTTTTAGATACTTTAAAAGACTTTCTAAATTCTTTATCGCCTATGAAGTTAGATATTACATCATCCATCTCTTCTAGATTTTTCATAGAGTTCTTTTTTAAGTTTGTGAAATACGGAGATAACTTTTCTGTTAGTGTATATAAATCCGTAGTTAATCCGTGTACTGCTGGAAGCTGTATCATAGACATATCACTATATTCTTTTGTATCTATTATCTTTTTAGCTTTTCTGTCAAAGTCAGTTATCTTTTTAACACTAGCTAAACTTCCTCTTTCATATAGGAACTCTCTAAATCCGTGTGTTCTTGTATTTATTTTGTTCGAAATCTCTGAAGCAGTTTCATTAAGCTTTAACTTAAGACTACTAAATAAACCATTCTCTAATCCTACTATCTCATCACTGAAACCTAAATCTAATAATTCAGTGTTTTCTACCATGCTAGCTGTGTAATACTTCATTTTATACCTTTTATTAATATAGTAATTTAATTCAAATAATATAATTTATACAATGTGTTATTATTTGAAAAGTATTTAAATCGAAAAGGAAATGCGATATGGCTAAAATTAAACTTAAGAGAAACACTATAGAAAACGTGTTAATAAACATAGGTATATTCGATATACCCACTGGAATGTTTATAACTGGGAATAGAGGGGAATCTATTATAAACGGTGGATTAGATGTTGTTTCTGGAGTAATAGGACCAGGTAACTCGTACAAGTCAACTATTATCCACTACATGATGGTAACAGCAGCAGACAGAGTAAAGACACAAGAGAATCCGGCTATGCATACATACGATACAGAAATGAATGTTAAATACGCTAGACTAAAAACAATGGCACAGTTTTCAAATAACTTATCTGACGACATACTAGATGGAGACGATCCGGATTGGTCTGTCGTTACTAAAGCAGATTATTCATCTGATGAATGGTTAACTAGTTATAGAGAAATGGTAAATGAAAAAGCTAAAGAGAAACCTATAGAATATACAGCATTTAAAGATCCATATACAAAAGAAGTATATAAAAACAAATATCCATCTTTTGTAGAGATAGATAGTTTTACAGAATTTGAATCTAGTGCTTCTATGGATATGTTGTCAAAGTCTAAAAAAGATAATAATGATACAGCTACATACTATTTAAGAGATGGTTTGTTTAAGTCTAAATTCATGGGTGAACAACCTAGATTAACTAGAATATCTAATACTAACTTATTAATAACGGCTCACATCGGGCAAGATAAAGATATAGGTGGTAGTAAATATAGTAGACCTGAGAAAGATCTACAGTTTATGAAATCAGAAATGAAAGTAAAAGGTAGTACAGGTAAGTTTAACTATTTGCTATTAACAGCCTGGTACGCACATACTGCATCTGTGCTAAAGAACCAAGCTACTAAATTACCAGAATACCCTAGAAAGGGTATGGATACTCAAGAGACTGATTTGAATACTGTTAAGTTAACTTTATTAAGATCTAAATCTGGACCTAGTGGAACTACTATGGAATTAGTTGTTTCTCAAGTAGATGGTATTTTAATGCCGTTAAGTTATTTCCAGTTTATAAAAGTAAATGGTAAGTATGGTTTCTTAGGTAACGATAGAAACTACTCTTTATGTTTAATGCCTGAGTTATCATTATCTAGAACAAAGATAAGAGATGAATTAGATAAAAATTATAAACTACAGAGAACTGTAGAAATATTAGCACAACTTTTACAAATGGAAAAGTATATGTCACATTACAAAGGTGTATTTCTTTGTGATCCTTTAGAGTTATATACTGATATAATTAAAATGGGTTATGATTGGGATACTCTTTTAAATACTAGAGGTTGGTGGACTATAGATCAATACAGAGGAGATTATTTACCATTTCTTTCTGTATTAGATTTGTTAAAGATGAGACTAGAAGGATACCATCCATATTGGCTAGAAAAAGATAAAGTTACAGTTAAGGCTAAATGGAAGAGCCACTTCGAGAAGAAAGACTAACTAATACCAGTTTAAACGCATCAGGTTGACTCCTGAGCGTTTATATTAATATTTGCGACTCATACATCGGATAGTCTATTTAATTAACTGAGTAGCTATTTTTGAAGAACGTTTAAATTGATTATAAAAATAAAAGGAATACTATGAATTCACGATTAAGAAAAGCTCTACTAGCAGATGATTACGCTAATAAAGATATAAGTAAAAATATACAACTAGAAATAGCGATTAAAAGTATTTATAAACCATTAGCTATTTCACAACTAGATGGAGAAGGAACAGTAACTACTATTTCTAAAGATGTAGATACTATAGAATATAACCTAGGAGTAAAGAAAACATTTACACCTAAGAAAGCTGATGCTGATGTAAAAAATGCTTTAGTGGATCCTGATGACTTAACTAGATATATTTATGTAGGGCATGTAGCTTCATCTATCAACGGAACTGTAGATGTAATCTATTACGATTCTAAATTTAAAGATATGATTATTATACCTGATACTCTCGGGTTTGTAGAACATCCTGATTCTAGTGTTGATCTATCTAATAATAAATTCTCTATAGCTGGTAAAGCATTCGTTAGTAACACTAAACATAATACAACTAATGAAGATAGTGATGAAACTTCTTGTATTACATATAGTAAGAATATACAATCTAATTTACCTGTTCCTAACGACATACCTGGAATAGCTACACATATATTAATATTGAATAACTCGTTCGGTCAACCGCAAGTTAATAATGGTGGTATAATGCTAGGCGATAGATATATAGAAGGTGGTTTTATGGAAACTATAGAATTGATTAGTTTAGGTTCTACGGAGAATTTATTCGGAGCTGGTTTTAAACACTCTTCATACTTAACTAGTAGAATAGCTAAAGCTACGTATAAAACTAAATATATTAGTAATCAAGCATTGGATGATATATTATTAGTTAGACTATAAATAAAGGTTTGTTATGATAAAGAACAGAAAAAAGGTAGAAGATAAGATTTTAAAAATAGTAAAAGCTTCTAGTGGTTCTGATAATGAAAAACTATACATAGACTTATTTAAGTCTATGAATAACAAAGAGTTTCATAAGTTTATGGAAGATTTAAGAGATAAGAAAATAACTATCTCTGTTATAATACCTAACGGTGGTAGTTTTTCTATAGACACAGAAAAGAATCTTAAGTTATGTAAAAATTTAGGTTACGAACCATTCCAAAGAACTACTATTAAAATACCTAATACAAATATATCCACTCTATCGACAGTTAAGTCTCTAATATTATATACTCCAGTTAAGAGACTGGCACAACATATGGTTAAGAAAATAAGTTATGCTGAACATTTAAAGAGTAGAAACTTCTTGACTGGTCAAGTTGCTAACGCTTCTAAGAGTGCTAAGATAACTAGTAAAGAGTTAAACATATTCTTAGGTAAAGATTATACTAGTGCTATGTCTGAATTAATGATGGCGAGATCTGGTGATAGTCAGGCTACTAATGCTATGAATGCATTGATAGATAAATATGGAGAAGTATCTATAGAAGATATAAAGAAATATGCTGGCGGTAGTAGATCTACAAAAACTATGCACGCTTATTTCAAAGCTATGCACTTAGACTTAAAATTATAATATTACATACAGCTGAGCTGTATGTAATATCCTTTATTAAAATTGATGCGGTAATGCGTGTGGTAAATCGTTAGCATGTTGTTCAGCATCGGGATCTGTTAGCAGTACCATATTAGACATAACTTTAAACTCAACGAGTTCTTCATTAACAATATCTAAATCCATTCTTGGTTGTAGTGGTCCTGATAGATTAGCTTTAGATATATTCATATTACTTACATAAATTTTATCTTTAGCGTCATCAGCTTGTACATTCACTGTTAAATCCAGTAATTCTAAACAATAGAATCTAGAATCAATAGGTGTCATTATATTAGCGTCTCTCAGTACACCTATGTCGTCACTAGCTGCACTAACAGATGCGTATAAATTCTCATCTAATGTTTGTGTAGTATACGACGTAAGTTTATCTATGATGTTTCTAAACTTGCTTAATATATTATCTATTTCCATAGACTTATCTATATTTATCCCTGTAAACACTCTTGTCATTTCTATAACCGATAATCTATAGTCATAGTTTGTTGTGTAGTTAAACGGAATATTTTCAGTTATTTCTAAAATAGATTTAGGTGTATTCGATAAACTAACAACTACGGGTTCTCTTATTCTTTCATATATTAATTCTATATCCGATCGTATTACCGGGTTATCTTCGTCGTTAGCATATACCCATAAAAGATTATAAAATTTTATAATAGAATCTATGACTTCTTCTGTATTTGTTCCGTCGTATATAACCATTTCATCCAACAATGCATTTACGGTCTCTACAACGTCCGGTAAATCAGTGATTAAGTTATCTGTACTATATACATGATTAGGTATATTTGATAATGTTAAATTAGTTAATAAAAGTTCTTCTTTATTAATTAAAATAAGCAGATGTTTTAAAACTAATTTAATAGCATCTGTTTCTCTAAGATAATATGTTATTTTAGTATTAGGGTCTACAAATGTCTCATATCTATTTTGATTTAACACCATACCCATATGGAACCAATTTTCAAGAGTGATTTCTGGTACGTTTGCTGGAAAAACGTTATACGCATTTTCATATTCTATAGTTATAACTTTGGTTCTTTCTAATGTATTAATAGGTGTTGCTACATCGTTTGTCAATTTTCTTCTATATCGCTCATCGTTTATAATCAATGTTTTTGTATCGTACGTAACTTCATCTATTTCTTTAAATAATATTAAATCATTAGTTATACTAGAAGTTATATTGCACGAATCTCCGTTTTCCGCGTAAAATATGTTATCCGTATTTTTAGAATATGAGGGTTTAGATAAATTAGTTTGATTAAATTCTATAGGTAGTCTATTTCTTATAACAGCTTCTTTGACGTATAAGCCAGATTTTCTAAATACTTCTTTAACTAAAAGATCTAAAGTACTATCCTTACCAACGTGGTTTATTATGTATCTTAAATTCTTATATAACCATAGTTTTATATCTTCTGATAAAATTTCTACATCTCTTTGTAGAGATAAGTGCGATTTAAAGAATTCATTCATAAGTACAGAATGTATCTCTTCAGTTCCTTGCTTACTCATTCTATGATTATTAATTTTTAATAATATACTACTAGTCATTCCCGCTATTAAAGATGGTATGTAATATTCATCTGTTATGGTGTATTCAGCTATATGCCATCTTAAAAGGTATCTTTTTACTTCTTTCTGTACTTCTGCTATTAATGTATGCTCTTGTTTTTCTACTAATTTATGATTATAAGCTAGTATATCTCCGTCTTTGGCTTTCACTAACACAGACATATCTACAGGGTACACTATACCTCTGATTAATGTCTCAAAGTCAGGATATTTATCTAATAACTCATCATACTCATCACCCATTCTTTTTAGTATTTCTCTAGTAACTGGATAATCTTCTAATAATTGCTTATTCAGATCTCTGTATCCCATTAGTTCCGTAACATAAACTTGTATACCATCAGGAAGTAGTTGTGTATCTATTTGATGTTTTTCTCCTGTCATGTTCAAATAATGTTTCCAAGTTGTTATATCCTCTGCGATAAAACGGTAGCTAGTCCCGTAAATATTTTGTAACTCTATATTTACTGAAACGGACTCTGAATGTAAATATACAACTATTGATTTTGTAAGATTTAAAACATCTCTAGTATATGGTTCTGTAAAAAGCATTTAAGTTCCTTAATTTAATTTAGGAGTTAATCATGAGTAAAGACATAACACCCCCATCTATTTTTTTAGATTCTGTCAATAATAAATTGGTATCACAAAAAGAAAGTCCTGAGAAAAAATCAGCGACCAGTATTAGTTTAGACGAAGCTAATTTAAACAATATAAGTAATAATTCAATAACATCCATAACAAACAATGAATCTGTATTGGAATTATTTCCTGATATAAATTTAACTATTGATATCATAACATCATCGATAATATCTCCTAAAGATTTATTATCTAGTGCCTTAAACTATTCGCTAGAAGATAGTTTCTTATCTATCTCGACTAGTCATCAAATACTAACTACTGTAGAAGAGCACGTTAATAAATTTTATAAATTAAAAGATAATCTAGAAACAATAGTAAGAGAGAGTTTGTTTACGAAAGGTTCTTATATAGAAGCTATTATACCTAGTTCGTTCTTAACTAAGTTAACTAATGAAGGAACTACCGTAGGAATAGAAAATTACGTAGACGGGTATATGTCTAATAGTGGCGTCTTTAATAGTAATAAGATTAAGACATTACCTAAAAAAGAAGTTGGTAAGTTTAAATCTACAGTAGGTCTTTTAGAAGATGCTATAGATGTGAACAGTTTAATAACTGTAACAGATAATACTAAAATATTAAATGCTCCTAAAACATATAGAGATGGTATAAAAAAGAACATACTAAAAAAACTAACTGTGGGTTTAGAAGAAGATGTTCCTGACCAAAATGAAGAAGTGGCTATAGAAGTAGCCTTTAGGAAATTAAAAGCTGATTTAAATAGACCTATAATTAATATAGACACTCAGGATGAAGCATTATTAGCAAAAGAATCTCTTCCATTGGTTATGAAGTTACCTACAGAATCGGTTATACCCGTACACGTAATAGGTGATCCATCTAATCACTTAGGTTACTTTGTTATGCTAGATAAGAATGGATCTCCACTTACAGCTGGTAGTGATTGGTTTGCTAGTTCAGATAGTGATGTGGTTGATTTATATAAGAATACCATACTTAGTAAAACTAATAGAGAGCTTAATAAAAGAATAAACAAAGTACCTATGTTACAAAACGCTGATGAAATCTATAACGATGTAATTGATAGAAGAATTAAAAATATCATAGATACTAGTGATGATTTAAAAGACATAGCAGATGTTACGATGGTTAACCATGTATACCGTGTAATGATGTTGAGAATATTAAAGAATCAGAAAACTAGACTTTTATTTATACCTGCTGAGTTGGTTCAGTTCTATGCTTTTGAATATAGAGCAAATGGTACAGGTATGTCTTTGTTAGAAAAGATTAGTGTTCTATCTAGTATAAGAGCTATTTTGATGTTTGGTAAAATGATGTCTACTATTAAGAACAGTATACCAACTGTAAAAATGACAGTGGACTTAGATGATAAAGATCCTGATCCAGCTAGAACAAAAGAAAGAGTGATCGCTGAAACGTTAAAGAATAAACAGTTAGAATTACCTGTTGGTATATTGAATATTCACGACCTTACTCAATGGGTGCATAAAGTTGGATATTTTTACGAATTCAATCATCCTGATTTACCTAACATAAAAATCGATATTAGTGATGTGAATAGATCTATCCAAGAACCAGATGAAGGATTAGAAGAAGATATACGTAATAGAATATTAATGACGTTAGGTATTACTCCTGAAATGGTAGAAGCTGGTGTTGATATAGATTTTGCTGCTGTGCAAATAACAAACAACGCATTATTCGCTAGAAGGATTCAAAAGAGACAGAATACATTAAATATGGGTTTAACTAACCATGTTAAAATCATAATTAAAAATGATGGTGTTTTATTCGATAAGATTAAAGACATTGTTAAACAACAACTACCAGATATTAAGAAAGACTTGAAGAAGGTCACTGATGTCGAGTTAAACGATGAGTTAATCATAAAATATATCCTAAGAGATACTAGTGAAAACCTAAAGATATCTTTACCTACTGTAGAAGCTACTTCTGAAGATAGCTTACAAGAAGCGTTCTCTAATTATAAAGATAAACTAGAAGACGCTATAGAGTCTGTGCTAGGCGATGAAGCTATTACCGAAGAGTTAGCTGTAGAACTAGGTGGTAAAGTATCAGAATTTAGAAATATGGTATACCATACTTTATTAAGAAAATGGATGAGAAACAATAACTACTTACCAGAACTAAACGAATTAGTTACATTCGATGAAGAAGGTAAAATAGAATTTAGTTTAATGGAAGAATATGAACAATATATTAAAGACATTATTCTAGGCTTAAAACCTGTACTAAAAGATAGTAAGAAAGTTAAGAAACTAATTAGTAAAATATTTGATAAATATGAATCCGAGGAAGAAGAGGAAGAGATACCTGTAGATAATGGTGAAGAAGAAACTCCTGCCGATGATAACACAGAAGAGAGTGGGTCAGGAAGTGGTGAAAGCGAAAGTGGTTCAGGAGATGGAACTACAGAAGAAGGAAATGATAATCCTGATGAAGCACCAGAAGACTTTTAATTAATGTATCTCGAATGATACTTATATACATATTATTATTATGAGGCGTTGTTATCTATGGATAAAAATAGTTGGTTAAAAAATAGTTATCTATTAAGCAGAACTTATAACGCCTCACCTCCTTTTTAGAAAACAGTCTATACACATTCCACTAGCAAATATTTGCTAGTGGACATGAATTGTTTTTTATTTTATTTCTAATGCTAAATTGTAATCTTTAATGTCTGACATGAATAAGTTATCAGGACTAATTATTATTAACTCTGAATTAGGATATAAACTATATATCTCTTGCGAATGACTTATCATAAATACTTGTGAATAGCTATCACTAAGTTCTTTAGCTATCATATGAGCTTTGTCTTTATGTTTAGGATCGAATCTACTACCATACTCATCTAGATATAACGGATAGTCGTTTAAGTCTAATAAATGCATCACAACTATTCTATTAGCTAAGTTTATAACTTCTCCCATACCGGAAGATGTTTTAGATATATCCTTTATAAAGTTAATATCTTCTACGTTTATTATAAACTTATAATCTAAGTCATTATCGTCTCCTAATAGAGGAGGCATTAATTCCATTTTGTAAGTCCATATTCTACGTATTATATTATTAATATTATTAGTAAATGCACCTAAGAAAGATAATATTGATTTAGCTATTAACCCTTCTGTAGGCGATAGCGTTTTTAATCCTATCTCTAACGCTTCTTTAGTTTTTAATAGATCTCTATATTCTATCTTTAAAGATTCTATATTTTTATTACTAAATCTAGCATCATTAATCTGTACTTCTAAATCATGAGATAACTTCTTAAAATGACCTATAAGATTATCATAGTAGTTATTATCGTTTCTATTTAAAGACGCTTTTACATTAGTCTTCATCTTAGATAATAAGCCACTAATCGCGTTATGATTATCTTCTATCTTTTTTATTACTGATATTTGATCATCTATGAATTTTATCTTATCTTTTATAGACGACCTCTGTATGTATAAACTATTTAATCTATCCTCTAAAGTCTTTTTAGATTCTATGTTAAGAGATCTTAGTTTATCATTATTCATTAATACCATCTTTAACTTATCAGAAATAACTTCTATCTTATGATTTGTTTTATTAATGTCTGATAACTTTATTAGATCGTTTCTAAGTTCTTGTAGTTTATCTATTATTATATTAGTATCTCTATTTACTATTAAATTATTCTTACTAATTATATCGTTCACTAGTATCTCTATAGTGTTATTAGACTTTAAGAACGTAGTAAATGCATTAATAGTGTTCTGACACTCTTCTATCTCTTTTAGGTATTCTACTTCTATGTTTAACTTATCTACATAATCTTTATGTTGTTTATTTTTTACTTCTATCTCTTCTGTTATTTCTTTATATCTCTTCTTATCAAACCCAACCTTCCAACTATTACCGCAACTTCTACACTCCATTAATTCTTTATTCTTATTTAGTTCTAACATTTTATATTCAGAACCTAATCTAGAAAGAGTATGTTCTAAAGAATCTATTTTAAGACGTAACGAAGATCTAACTTCTCTAGACTTATTTATTTTATCTATACTTATGTTTACCATAGAGTATTTTGATAGGTTATTTAAGTGTCCTACGTATGTCATATAGTTAGTATTAAAATAGTATAAGACATTATCTATATTACTTATTTCATATTCTTTATTTACAGTTATAGAATCTCTATGGGTTTTTAGTTCTTGTATCTCATTATTCAATTCATTAGCGTCCGTACCATCATCTAACTCCGTAACTGTTTCTATGGATTCTAAAAGTTCTTTTATCTTATACTCTGTTGTGTTTAGAGTTAACTCTAATTCATTTTTAGAAGCTATATCTATTCGTTTATCAACTTTATCCAAGTATCTAGTAGTTGTACTTATTAAAGTGTTCAACATCTCCATGTCGTTATTCTTCTCTTCTATATTTATATTATGTTTTTTAGATATTAGTTTATATATAAAATCATTTATATGGTTAAACTCTTGTACATAATTTTCTAAAGTAGCTCTATCTAATACATTAGTTTCTAAAGAAGATATTTTTGTATCTAAAATCTTTAATCCACCTACTATATCTCTATGTCTAGATTTAAGCTTATTATAGACAGCTATAGGATATGTATAGTCTATAGTAGAAAGGTCCGACAACCATCGTTTACGGTCGGTTATGGACATAGTAGTGAAGTTCCTGACTCCTATTAATAACTCATGTATCTCTGGAGTTATATTAAAGTGTTGTTTACATAAAACTAATTGTACTTTTTTAGTACCACCCACATTAAGTTCTTCTCCATTCATAATGAAGTTATGTTTCAATGGACTAATAACACCGCTTCTTAATACATAAGAGTTATTATGGTGTTCTATATGTATCTCTTTAAATCCATTTTCTAGGAAATCTTGTTTTATATTTCCTGGTAATGGGGACAGTTCGTATAATAAAGAAGATTTACCACATCCATTGGTACCTGCAATAAGTTGTATTTTAGATTTGGGTGTATATGTTATAGTTGTTATATTGTTTAAAGAAAACCTAGTATATTTATGTAGAATTAATTTTGTAATTTTCATGTTAGTCCTTTCTGATTTCATTAATATACGTGTATTAAAAAATATGTTACTAAATATTTATTGATTATATAAAAAGGATTATTATGAGTTATTTTAAGATGGATTCTATTGGTATCGTAGCCAATGATAAAAAAGTAGGTGAAAATACTATTTTAGTATTTCCTACAGAACACCTTAGTGAATATGAAGGTGTGATATCTGAAGACGAGGAGGAAGAAGGTGGAGTAATGGGTGTTGTTTCTAGTGGTCTTTCTATGTTAGCTGGTGGTGCTGAGAGAAAAGTTACTTTAAAAGCTGATTGGTTAAACGTTGGTGGTAGTAACAGAGTGACAGCTCCTGACGTTATGAAAGGTGAGACAGTTATCCTATATAGAATGGGTGATGCTGATAGATGGTTCTGGTCTATGATGAGAGGAGAAACTGATTTAAGAAGAAAAGAATCAGTAGTACACTTATACGGTAATACAGAAGAACATGGTGTTACATTAGACCATGAAAATAGTTATCATACCACTATATCTACTAAAGATAAGAAAATACATTTGCATACAAGTAATAATGATGAAGAAGCTGCTGCTTTTGACATATTATTAAAAACAGATACAGGTGTATTAGAGGTTAAAGATAGTAATGGTAATTATTTAAGACACGATGCTAAGAATGGAACGTTAGAAACTAATCATAATAGTTCTGTAACTATACATTCACCAGAGATAACATTAGATGGTAATGTAACCATAACTGGTAACCTACATACAAAAGGCACTAGTGATTTAGATGGCGATGTAACAACAAAAGGAAGAGTTAAAGATACAGTCGGTGACTTAACTGGATTAGCTGGCAGTAAGGGTAACGATGGAGCACCTGTAACTAGATCATAATGATTAAACATATATTTAGATACTCATATGAGTATCTAAATATTAAAATAGTATCAGTGGATTATTTCTTACGTCTTGTAGTAATGCATAAGCTATAGCTGTAGCATCTACTTCATGATCTGTTATTCGGTTAAAATTAACATTTAGTTTAAGTTCATCTATAGTTAATAAAGCGTCCAATATCTCTATCTTATCAGCACCACCTTTAGCACCTACTGCGTTTTTAACAGTTGACGGTGGATACTTACCTACAGGCATACTATCTCTAAAGTTATATATTCCATACTCTATAGCTTGTACAGATTGACTTAGAGGAACAACACTAGCGGGCCTTAGTGAGTTTATAAAAGGACTCTCCATACCCACTGCTGCTGGATTATGAAATTTCATTACGTTATAAATAAGTTCTGTTAGCACAGCTAACCTATACATTAAATTCTTATTAACAAAACATATGTTATTTATTTTAGATACATCTAGAGCCACCGTTTCTATATTGGTTATAGTAAGGTCTTTAGACTGTATAGTTAATATAGAGACCCCGATATAGTTGGTACCTGGATCTATTCCTATTAACTTAAGCATCATATGTCCTAAATACCATAGGACTCATCCCACCTAACTCGATAGTTTTCTTAAACTTATTTTCTAGGTTTATATCAGTAAGTATATGTTCTACTCTTAAGAAGTATCCCATTTGTGCATTAGCCACTTCTTTATAGCCATCAGGCATATCTACCTCATTAGCCGATACAAGACCTAGTTCACCCAATACTACATTCATAGGACCACCGTAATATAAATTACAAGCATTATATATTTCATTTAGTTCCACGTCTGTAATGGTTATAGTAGCGTGTTGACTATATGCTATATAGTCTATTAGTGTATCGTTTACTCTATCACGTTCTTCCATAACCGGTGTTAAAATATGATCTACTTCCGTTGAGAATAGACTTAAGAAAGTTTCTCCTGAGTCGCTGGTGACATATAATAGTTTACTATTGGCGGCTACGTCATCTATAAGTTTCAAAAAATAAAATACGTATTCTATACCATTTATAAATCTAGTCACTCTTAATCTATATCTATCTTTTTCTACATTTGTTAAGTCTTGATCTAGGGGTCTAGCTATGAATGGTATGTGTCTAAATAGAGCACCATCTGTCGGTCGATGTCTTATTGTGTCTATATTCATAGTGGTGCCTTGCACTAGAGCTTCGTATTCTAATCCTAAACAATAATATTTTAATTGTGGATTTTTATTTTCTGTACTAACAGTATTAACTTGGAACTTCTCATTAAGAGTAGTATTTGTTAAAACTGTGTGTTGCTTACCTAGTAGACTAGCTGTGTCTAGCATTACGCTATATATAGTTTTTGTAGTATTAAACATTCTTTATCCTTAATCATTAATATCATCTAATGTAAGAGTTGGAGGATTAATTTCTAATTCACCAGTTACGATAGTTGGTTCTTTTACGTTAGATGGTAATTCCATATTTCTAGGAATATATACATCTTCTACTTTTCTACTAGCTATTTGTTTCAACATTTCCGCTGCTAACTCGGCGTTATTGCCAGCTGTGATATTTTCATCATGTTTTAATCTTAGTTTAGCATTTTCTGTTGTCTTATTATCTATAGATTCTATTACTTCTTTTAAAACTCTTATTTCATTAGTTTTTATAGGCACACCATCTTCTACCATACTATCAACTATCTTCATTCTAATGTCCATAGTCTTGTTTAGAATTTTACTCTCTTCACTAGTATAGAAGCTATCGTTTCTTTGTTCTTCTCTATTCATTTCATTATCCTTAATAAAAATTTTATTCACTAAATTCTATTACTGTGATTATAAAAGGAAAAGTGATGTTTAATTTTTTTAAGAAAAAGGTAGATTATAGCAGTAATCTTTTAGAGGTATTCAACATTAAATCTAGTTCTTGTAACATAGTGAGGTTTAATAATGAATTAGAGAGTATAGTAAAACAAATACTAAATAGAGAGAAATTATTGACCGTTAAAGACATTAATGCTAATAACTTATGCAGTTATAAAATAATCATGTGGGTAGTGGATGAAAATAACTTTGTAATAGATGATTTAGATTCTCTTATAAAGGACATAATACGTAATTCAAAAATAATATTAAATTACTATAATAAAATAAATAGAGATAAATTATCTAGAGGTAACTCATTTAATGTTCTTAGGTTATCACCGTACATAGTAGAAATAAAAAACTTTTATAAATATATAAAACATACAATCTAGGAGTTTTCCTAGATTGTATCTCTACTTGTTTTTATACACATATTATATAAATGGCTTTATATAACATAATAGCTAAATGTTAAATAAATAACTAATTGAAAAGGAGGTTATAATGGCTGTAAGAAACAAGATAGAAGAACCTGTTAATTCCAGTGCGGAAGGATCTGTGTTAGCTGAACTATTTAGAAACATAATCGCTGATCTTAAAATAGGTAAAGAGTTTGAAGATGTATTAAATAAGTCGGCAAACAAAAATGAAAAGGTGACCGTTCACTCGTTAAAGAGTAAATCTAACTTAGACAATATGTCATTCAAAGTGTTCATACATTTATTAAAGTATGTAATACACGCGGTAAGTATTAGAATAACAGTGGAGTTAAAATACTATAATAACGAAACAAGAATTCACTCGACTAGAGAAATAAAATTAAAGGACTTAAAGTAATGAGAGTAATATCGCTTAAACCCAATTTAGAAAACACAAACGAGGTGGATAACAAAGTTATCTTCAGAAAGACAGTAGGAAGAAATAGTATTTACCCAGGAGAATCTGATAAAGCTGATTTCTCTGTAACTATGTTTCATAATATAGATCCAAGAATAGTTATCTATGCTAAATACAGTTCTGGTTATGTATCACCAATAAGATTTATGGATATCGATAGTAATGATAGAGGTGTTTACATTATGGAGAAACATAACTATCTACCTATGGATAACGCGTCATTAGAAATAATTAGACTGCATATGAGGAATTCTAAAGAGTTTCTACATAGATACGATAGAGTAGATAATGGTTTAGATAGTGTAATAACTAAAATGACTAACGCTGAACATAAAGGTGTTATGCTAGATACCATAGATGAACTTAACGGTAGTATGGATGATTACGATATTAGTCTAAGAGAATACCTTAACACCTGTAATACTATTAGAAACTATAAGTACATAGATAGAGCAGAATTTAATGATGATAACCATATAATGATAGATGATTATAATATAATGCTATCTCTAAACGATCACGTTACACCGTATCCTGAGAAACTAAACATAGACAAAGTGAACAGTGGTGTTAGTATCATGATACACAATAGCAAAAACCCTACTAAAGTATACTACTCTAAAATATTAGGTAAGATACAACCTATACCTGTAAAGAATGATAACAAACATCAGGATGGAGTTATTATAACAAACTGTGTTAGTGGTGTTGATATAGTAGAAACATTTGAATTAGAGGACTTAACTAGTTTGAGTATTTACGAGAATAGAGAAGACGCTGCTGCTAATGGTGATAGTGAACTACAGTTGAAAATTCAAGAATTAGAGATGAAGAGTAAAAGTATTTCTAATAAAGATAAAGAATCTACTATCAAGTTAGAAATAGAACAATTAAAGAAAGCGTTCGAGAAGGAGAAAATGGAATTCGAGAGAGAGAAAGCTGGATTAGAAGCTGCTAGATTACAACAAGAAAAAGAATCTGAGATAGAAAAAGCTAAACAAGATAAGGAGTTAGCAGAATTAAAGAAACGTGTAGAAGAAGTGAAAGCAGTTAGTAGTGAAAGAAAAGCTAAGTATGATAACACTGGTAGTATTTGGAAAATGATAGGTGGAATCGTAGCAGGAATTGTTACTGTCATCGGCGTTGTTTGGAAATTATTCTTCTAAAAAAGTTTAGAGTATAATATTCAGTGTATAAAAAATAAAAGGAGCGTTGATGAATTCTGTTTTAGAAAAGTTGTTTAAAGAACAACCACAAGCAAACCAAACAATGATAGATGGTTTTGCAACCAAAGAAGTACCTAAAGCACCCGCGTATTTAGATAAGGTTATTATTTCTGCTATGAAGTCTGTTAATCCGAGATTCACATATCACGGATATAGAAAACTTTCCCCTAAGGAAGAGTACCAGTTAAAAAGAAATAAACCTAACCACGATCTATCTGGTAGTGATGTATTATTATACGAGTACTTCTTCGAGTATGACGGTGAAAAGATACCTAGAAAGTATCTATATATGCCGTTTGTTAGAGATGCTGGTATAATGGAAATATCCGGTACCAAATACGCCATTGTTCCCGTCTTAACGGATACTGTAATTAGTCCATCTAATAACGAAGTATTTGTGAGACTATTAAAAACCAAACAATTCTTTAGAAACACCACTAGAAACATTATTAAGAATGGTAACAGTGTGATTGCTGAAATTGTGTATTCAGACGGTATTGCTAGTCTGGATGAAAAGAAACAAAACCTATTAGGTAAAGTGGTTACGCCCGTTACGTTGTTTATAATTGGTAAGTATGGTTTTAAAGAATCCTTTAAGAAGTATTGTAATGTAGAACCTATATTCACATTAAGTCATGAAGAGGCTATTAAATTAAAAGAGACTCACGATATTTATCAATCGAATAAGATAAAACCTAAGAGTCTTAAGGATATAGATTACGTACCACATGATGTTCATATTTGTATACCTAAGAAACAGAACTCTTTACTAGCTGAGAAAATGGCAGGTACTATTATATATACATTCGATGTATTACCTAAAACAGCAGCTAACATTGCAGAATCGTTACATGCTGGTTTAGATATAGAGTTATCTGAATGGAGAGTTATAATAGGTAGAATTGCATATAAAGACTTTTATATTCCTAGTAGAGGGTATGACTTAATCATGGATAAGTACACTCTAATAGAATCTTATCTAGACTCTATCGTACAAGAGAAACTAGAAGAGAGTGATATTTATGTAAACGATTATTATGACTTGTTAGTACACATGATAGATAAGTATTCAGAATACCTTTTAAAAGGTAAAGAGTATACTAATAATATCTATAATAGATATATAGACATTCTATACTATCTAATGTTTAACTTTATATATGGCGTTAACACAATGATTAGAGATATTAATAACATGTCTAAGAATAAACAGTTAACTATACAGAATATAAATAAGTTAATGACGAGACGACTTAGTAGTAAAACTATATTCGGTATTACTAAAAGTGGTGCTATGAATATATGTGTAACTCCTATTGATTCTACTACAGATAGTATGTTTAGTAAGATAACAGGTATACTAGAACTACAAGAAAGAGGTAAAGGTGTAGTTAAAGAACCTAATAATACATTCCCTTCTAATACTAGAAAGATTGTTGGTACGGATTTATATTTAGGTAGTTTATATAACCTACCTAAAAAATATCCTACACCTAAAGCTAAGATAAATGTATTTGCTGAGTTTAATGAGATTACTAATAGGATAGCTCCATATCCACGTATAAAACGTAAAGTAGATTATTTAGATATCTGTCTTAACGGTAGAGTAGTAGATGACTTTAGTGCTATGGAAATAGTTAACAATGAAGAGATAGATGAGGTAGGTGACTTATGATAGAAAAATTTAGAGCGTGTATAAATGATTATCTGGATGCAAACACTAGTGATAATAAATTCTTATATTTAGAAGACGTGTTGAAATTCTACGAAAGTAAAATGATACCTTCGGGTATCTTTACAGAAGAAGGATATTCAGAAATAAAGAACGCTATAATATCTGAAGAATATGCTAAGGTGCTGTCAGAGTTTAATGATATATTTACATATATAGCATTTAATAGAATTGACTTACGTGAGTATAAGAGATTGATTCTAGATAATTCTGCACTACACGACAAATACATGAGTAGTATAAGTAATAATGATTCTGTATTAAAATATACAAAATTAAATGTAGTGGATAAACAACCATACATAATATTGTTATATCTAATACGAATACTATGCAAAAGAACTAAATAGCTAGTGGGTAATCCCACTAGCTATTTATCCACTTTTAACTGTTTTTCTTTCTAACTGTACGAGCGGTTCCCTTTCTACAACCACTTTTTTCTTTCTGTCTTTTGGGACGTTACTAGTTATTGGTTCTGCTACACTTGCTCCAATAGATCCTTTATCTGCGTTAGTTCTAGCCATTACCTTTAAAGCTGCTAAAGTTTCTTTATGTAATTCTAGAGACTTCTTCAACGTATCATCGATACTAGATAATTTACCTAATCTGTCCTTACTATAAATATCTGTATTTTGTTTCTCTACAGGTATTACAGCTGTTGGTCTCGTAGGACTAATAATAGACTGTACAGTTGGAGTAGTAGTTGAGGTTGTAGCTGGTACAACACTACTAGCTGTAGGTTTATTAATTAGCTTATCTGTTATAGACGTAGGTTTAGGAATGTTTATATCTGATATACCTTTAGTAATACCACCTATAGTATCTTTTATACCACCTGTTATACTACCTAATATATCTGATATTCCTCCTGTACCTGACTTATTAGATGTTGGAACTATCTTAGATATGATATCAGATATACCATTGGTAGAACCTTTCTTCTTATCATAGAACGCTGTTAACATATCTGGGGTTACTACACCACCTGATTTTCTAACAGAAGACTTGACTGTTAACGTACTAGATGTAACACCTTCTCCACTTAATAAACTACCTATTGTTTTATTTAGATCCGGACTTCCTTCACCTAATCCTTTCAGTTTAGGAGCTATTGTTGATAATCCTTCGAATAACTTACCTACAGAGTCATTTATATTTAAACCACCTATAACTCCTGATAATTTATCTTTAGGTAACATAGCTATCATAGATTTAGCTTTATCATCTATAGGTAAACCTTTTATTATGTTAGTTATCGTATCTTTAGTATTGCCTTTAGTTAAAGCATATTTGTTACCATCTTTTATCTTGGTATCTTTTTTAGCTTCTTTTATTTTCTCATCAGAAGCACTTTCAAAGTGAGCACCTTTTAGTCTATCGTCTTTAGGTACAGATAATATAGCACCGTCTCCTACTTTATTACTACCCTTCTTGTCTGTTTTCTTTTCATTAACTAAAGCGATTCCACCTGTAGGTGTTCCTTGCGATACTTGATTAACAACTGGTTCTGCTGCTATAGCGTTACCGTATTTCTCTTGCGTCGCCTCATCTAGTCCTTTAGTTTCCTTAGTACCTTTAATCTTTTCCTCTACGTTAAAGCTTTTAATCTTCTTAGCTTTAGGGAATTCAATATGGTTAGGATCTTTCTTAGGGTTCAAGAATCTAGCACCCATTTCAGGATTGGCTTTAGCAAACTCTCTCATCATTACTGATATCTTATGATTAGTCTTAGTGTCTTTAAAGCCTTTGTTAGAAATGATATCTATAGCTCTACCACCTATGTGGAATGAATTTAGTGTCCAAGTCACCTTCTTACCGGGTTTACTTCTACCTTTAGCGTATAAATCTTTTTGGTTCTGTAACATTCTGTTACCACCCATCCAAGGAATCATAATGCCTATTCCTTCTTGAGCAGCATAATGACTGAATCCACTATAGAACGTTTTAGCTTCATCACCTAGTGATTGATATCTTTGATCAGTCTTCCAGTCTGTTATTATTGGGTTTTTAATAGTAGCGTTGTTCTTACTAGCGGCTGTTGTAATCGATCCGTCATCAGCTCCACCACTACCACCATTTTTAATCTTTTCAATATCCTTACCGGTAGCTTGTGCTTCTTTACCGCTAACTAAACCATCTTGTTTACCAGAATTATTCGTTTTAACACCAAAGAATTCTAAGATATCTTTTATAATCTCTTTTATTGTTCCTATTGGTCCCGATGATGATTCTGATTCAGCCGCTCCTGTTTTCAATTCAGTATCTTTAAGATCCTCATTTGACTTAACCATTAACTCTTCATCTAGTCCACCTTCTCCTAGGTCACCTTTAATATACTTCTTACCTAACTTAGATACTCTATTTAATCTGTTAGTCCAGCCTTTAGCATACTTAGCCCATTTACCTTTTAGAGATTTCCAATAGTCTAATCTAGCAGTTTCTATATCTGCTAATGTATCTTTATCTCCTAAACGTTTAGCGACACTAGCCATTCCTCCATTTACGTTTGCGTCTACTAAGTGTAATAGTACTAAGTTGTTCTTATGACCTTTTGACTTAAATACCTTTTCCGCTTTCTTATAATAGTTCTTATAGAACATAATATCTTGAGCTTTCTTAGACACTGGGTCGTTACCTATTTGTTTTAGGAACATTTTTAAATCAGATCTACTTTTAGTATAGTATCCTTTAGAATTCATATTACCTAATATAGTTTTAAGTTGTTCTTTATAAGAAGGGTTCATACCTAACATTAGACTAAGTAATTTCTTAAGGTTACCATTCTTCTCTGTAAACTGATAAGCACCAAATGATAAGAATGATTCACCTTTAACAACACCCGCTATATTATATCTATTATTAGTTTCTACTGTTCTAACAATGAAACCTATAGCACTAGCAGGACCTTTAAGAACTCCGCTATCCTTAGAAACAGCATTAGTTAATTCTTTAGTGGGTGCAAGAATTTCCTTTTTAATCTTATCTGCTTCTGCTGTTAGTTTAGTTTTTTCATCCGTGTCTTGCTTAATAGCTTTTCTAGCTTTATCTGCTCTCTTATTAACTTCTTCTAATTTACCTGTTAGAGTGTCTTTCTCTTCTCCAGCTGGCATATCTTTAAGTTTCTTAGATATCTCTCCTGCTTCAATTGCTGTATCGATAAGAATTTTCTTATTAGCGTCTATGGCTTTTGTTTTTTCAGATATCTTATTGTTTACTTTCGCCGTAGCTTTTGATATATTTTTACCAGTTAACTTTGTAGATTTCTTTTTAAGTTCTTCTTTTTTAGCTAGTAACATCTTAAGTCTTGCTGTAGCTGCTTCTTTCTTTGTTTTAGAAGTAGTAGTTTTAATAACTTCTTTAGTAGCTACTATTTGTTTTTCTATTTCTATAGCTTCTTCAGGAATAGTTCTTTTATATTTCTTACTATTATCCTTTTCTGTTTTACTATTAGGTATTTTTCCTCTAGCTTTATCCATGTTAGTTTTAATTACAGCTAACTCTTTTTTAAGTTTAGCTTTCTTAATAGGATCTTTTTCTTTAGATACTTCTACAGACTTCTTTCCAAATTCTGTAGCTAGTTTTCTAAACTCTCCTATGTTTTCTTTCTTCTCTTTATTAGCTGCTCTAACTTCATCACTAACTTCTTTAGATTCTAAAGACATATCTTTTTTAGCTTGTGCTAATAGTTTCTCTCTTTTCTCTTCTGCTTGTTTAATGCGGTGTGAATAAAGAGTTTTTCTATTGTCACTAGCTGTATTTTCTATCTTCATTTTTAATTTAGCTATCTCTATATCGAACTCTCTAATAGGTATCTGGTAATGTTCTGGTAGATTAGCCACCTCTGTGAATACTATAACTTCTTTAAGAGCAATATTAACAGGGATATCTGGACCATCTTCGGCTGTAAATGTTTCAGGAGCTGCTTCTCTAGTTTTATCTATAGGTTCGTCTGTTTTATTGGAATCTCTATAAAAATTAACCATATCAGCACCTATGGCACCTAGTGTACCTAATCCAGGTATTGTACTAAGTAGTCCCGAAACTAAATCTATAGCCCCGCCGATATAATCACCATCTTTAAATCTGTTAATAGCAAAACCGATACCCATTAATAAACCTATTCCAGGTATCTTCTTAGCTAGACCTTTACTAAATAGTTTACCTATTCCACCTTTACCAGCTTTTAGTCCTGCTGTTATTGACTTAATAGGATTTTTAAAGAAACCTATTATTTTATCAGCCGCCCCTAATAATTTAGTTCCAGCTTTACCTAGTGTTTCTATAGGATGTAGTAACGCATTACCGATATTCCAAGCACCTTTAGCAGCACCAGCTATAACCGTAGGAATAGCTTTTGCTGACTCCCATATAGAACCTATTATTTTAAACGGTAGTTTAAATCCGTGTTTAGCTATAAGTTTTGCTATATTTTTTAAACCTAATCCTGATCCTATACTACCTAAAATTCCGGTTATAGTTTTACCTACTGTTAAAACTCCACCGATTCCACCGGATATACTACCCAATAGTTTCTTAATAGCAAAGAAACCAATACCTAACATAGCTAGTAAAGGATTTCCAGATTTACTCTTTTTAGGTGGTTTTTCATTTTCGTTATCTTTATTGTCTTTAGATTCCCAAAATTTCAACATATCAAAAGCGTTACCATCTCTATCGCCGTCTTTATCCCTATCAAATACTCCATATTTTTCTTTTTCTGGGAGTTTTTCATCGATCTTATCTATTATTTTATCAGTGACTTCTTCTAGTTTTTCTCCAACTACCTCACTAGTATCTTCTGCTAATTCCTTTTTATCTTTCCATGTAAAAAACTTTTTAGACAACTTTGTATAGAAACCTTCTGTATTTTCGTTCTCTACTTCCTCAGATAACGCACTCTCTTTCTCTTCTTCTGGTTTCGATTCTTCTTCTGGCTTCTTAACATCTTCACTCCTAAAAAATCTATTTACTAAACCTTTAAGAAAACCTACGTCCTTTTTCCTTATATCCGCTAGTATACGATCTACTTCTGCTATTTTTTCTTTTTCTGTAGCTTCATCGTCTAATAGTTCAAACTTAATTTGTTCATCGTTGATTGTTTCTTCAGCATCTTCTTGTTCGACTACATCGACATCAAATGTATCGAAATTTTTAACAGGAGCCTCTTCTACAACTACATCAACTTGTTCGACCGGTCCTATTTCTTTGGACAGATTACTTTTATTAAATGTTACTACTATTTCTTCTGGTTCTTCTATATCCTCTTTCTTAAAAAATTTATTTTTAACGGATTCAAACATACCTGGTTCTTCTGAATCTTCGTTTTTATCTTGTTCTACTGTATCGTTTTTTATTTCTTCCTCAGAAACTTTTATTTCTTCGTCTTCTTTAAATTTATCACTTTGTTTCTTTAACTCTTCTTGTATTTCACTGGCTTTATCACTCACCGTAGAAGATACTCTATATCCCTTTGTTAAAAATTTAAGAATTCTTTCTTCGTCTTCTGGTGTTAAATCTGGTATCTTCACCTTTATATAATCTAACGCATCCTCAGGTGTTTTTAATCCAGCGTTTTTAAGTTCTTTTATATTTACTTTAGATAGAACACTTTTAGCTAACCCAACGTCTGATTTTAAATCATCTTTAAATGCTAAAATATTGTCTTTGTTAAATACAGATTCTATTTTACTTCTAGCGGATAACACCTTATCCGAGTTATATAACTTACCTAATTCCTTTTCAATAGCCAATAAAGTTTCTGGAGCTAGATCGTTATGTTTAGATATTATCCAATCTAGTGTTTTTTCCTTTGTATCTAATCCATTTTCTTTTAAAGTCTTAACGTCTAATTTTTTTACATTAGCTATAATTTTTTTAGTTTTACTAAAAAAAGCTTTTTTAGTAGATGCTACATCTGTTATGAATGAATCCAATGTAGAATCATTAACATAATCATACGTATTTTTAATAGAATCTTTTACAGTATTGTAACCTTTGCTCTTATAAAGTTTATCGAGTTTTTGATCTATTTTTTTACGCTCTTCTTCTGGAATATTTCCTTTATAAGATTTTGCTATATAATCAAAAGCATTCTCTTTAGTTTCTATTCCTAGATCTTTTAAATCATTCAATGTAAGTTTAGCTATTTTCTTATCTAATGCTTTAGCTTTACCAATCATATCATCTTTAAATTTTACAGCGTCTTTCTTTATTTTCTCTTTATCAATATTTTTTATTGCTTTCTTACCAGCATCAAACAATTCACTTACAGATACATCGTTTCCATCAGCGTCCTTAACTTCTCCATATTTACTTCGCATTGACGCAGAGTATTCGTTAGTTAAGGTATCTGGAAGAGCTTCCTCGACCAAATCGTAGTACTTCTGTAGGTCTACATCATATTCATTAGTATCGTCGTTAAACTTCAATATTTCTAAATTTATAAGTTCTTCTGTTTTACCATTGTCTTTATAGTCTAATATCTTAGTTCTAGGGTTATCTATAGTACCTCTTAACATTCTGAGGTCTCTAGCCATATCTTTATTTTTATCTAGATTTAAAACACCTTCATCATCAGTCAACGTACCATTAAATAATTGTTTGACTTTAGGTACAGTTTCTTCCTTAAAGGACTTATAAAAACCATTATTTTCTAACTCCATAGGTGTTAGTGATTTATTTGTAGTTAGGTAAGCAAATATATTTTTTGATAATTCTTCTAACTCATCTTTAGACATAGTAACATCTGGATTATTTTTTAATAAATCATCTATAAATGTTTTTAGTTGTTCTGATACTCCTGATCTATAAACATCTTTCTTTAAACTAGCCATAAACGTTTGTTTAAAATCTTTCTTTTTAGTAAATAAATCTTTGGTGTAATCGTACTTTAATTCTTCTGGTTCTCCTCCAGTTCTTAAACTTGTTACTTCTGCTAATATTTTAGATAGTAATCCAGGTATAACCTTAACGATACTTGTTTGTGTTCTTTTATCAAACATAACGTTATCGTTTAAGTCGTCTTCACCTATAGAGGAATCTGTAAATTTATTAGGATCCTTAATGAGTCCACCGAAGAAACCCGCTAACGTTCCCACGAAATTATCTTTATTTTCTGACTGGATACCTGTTAGTAGTTCTGGCATTGAAACATATGCTTCTTGAGCTGTTCTAAAAATCTTATTAGTATATTTATTGCCAGCTATTATATTTGCCATTTTTTCTATTAAGCCGTTTTTAACGAAGCCAGCTGCTGCATCACCAACAGCTCCACCTGGACCAGATGGTTGACCACCTAATCCTTCTTCTTCCATATCAGCAGCAGCTTCTCTGGCATCACTCACTTCCTCAACTATGCCGGCAACTTCTCCTAATGAATCAGTGACGCTAGTTCTAAAGTTGGTAAATCTACCTCTTATATTCGTTTGTGCATGATCTAACCAAGTACTTTGATTAAACAATTTATCAGCTAGTTTACCTACTGTTTTATTTCTTAGTTGCTCTCCTAGTTCTTCAGATGTTCTTAATTTAACAAAATCCGGTAAAGCTGTATTCTTAGTTATTAAATCTGCTTCCTTGCCTAATCTATCGAATCCAGACGCTAAGATCTTTTTAATATCGGCAGATAAAAACACCTGTCTATGTTGTAGTTCTAGGGATTTTTTATAATAAGCCATACTATAAGAATTTGAGAACTTAGCTAGTATATCCGTATTAGTGGCTATGATTTGAGATAAAGATGTTTGATCCTGTATCTGTTTAAATTTTATACTTTCTTTTGCTAGTTCTTCTGCTTGTGTTTCTTCATCTTTATTAAACATAGACATAGAACTCATAGCATTAGCTACTTTACTATCCAATATACTTTCTTCTGATTGGGTATATGTATTCTGTTGTCCGTCGTCAAATAAGGATAAAACTTTATTTGACATCTCACCAAGTAAACCTGTTTTTGGTGCTATCTTCTTTAGTGATCTAACTATAGGTCTAACGTGTTTCTTCATTTCAGATGTAGTCTTAGTTAATTCATCTGTAAAAGTGCCTGAGATATTAGATATTTCACTCGCTACATCAGAACCTACTAAAGCTGGGGCTATATCTCCCGCAACACGACCTATTTCTTCTTGTACACTATTTCCTAAGAAACCGTCTTTAAAACCTCGTGCACCGTCCATTAGAGCACTTTCCACTGGACTTCTTTTCTCTCCTAAGGGAGCGACGCCATCTTCAAAACCGGAATCACCATCTAGATCCATATCTATGTCGTCGAAATCATCAAATTCTGTACTCATCTTATTTCCTCTGAATATAGTTATTTTTAAACTTTTATATAATGTATACATATAAAAAATAAAATTCAAGGAAAATACATGCCAGCGATTAATTTAGATTTAATATCACCCACGAAAGAAGATGTAAAGTATTTAGGAGAAGTAAAATCTCTAAGTAGTTTAGATAGCACAGGTAACTCATTTGACCCAGAAGGTCTCTACTCAGTGGAGTTCTTCTCTGTTTCAGGTAGTGAAGCCAGGAATATAAGATTCGGTTTTATAGATATAAAATTCGATATAATACATCCTAAAATATTTGACACCATAACAAGTTTGTCTGCTCTTTATTTAAAAATCATGGAAGGTAAAATTCTTGTTAAATTTGACACTAAAGAAAAGGACTTTGTTCCTGATGTAGATGGTGAAACAGGATACGAATATTTCTTATCTCATATAGATAAAATTAAGTTTAAAACTACTAACTCTAAGAAGCGAGATATTAAGATAAAGCTTATATATAAATTTATAAAAGAGAGTAAGATTGTTTATAATAAATTCTTAGTAATGCCAGCTGGGTTAAGAGATTATGAAACTACTAAAGACGGTAGGATATCTGAAGACGAGATAAACGATTTATATAGATCCGTTATTAGAGATAAAGACTTACTAGGTGACATTGGAGTAAGTAAAGAAGAACTTAAGATAATTGATCCCGTTAGGATTAAATTACAAAAGGATGTAAATGCTGTT
>Ga0256827_10000170_pt1 | contig 36976 bp, 28 predicted proteins | sample CV84metaG_FD_185977 | JGI IMG/M metagenome (GOLD analysis project Ga0256827, IMG submission 185977) | Hydrothermal vent microbial communities from East Pacific Rise, Pacific Ocean - CV84 | ecosystem: Environmental > Aquatic > Marine > Hydrothermal vents | place: Pacific Ocean: East Pacific Rise... | reverse complement strand
ATTGAACGTAAATATCTCGCAAGGCATTGTGTCTAATTGGGTTGAAGGTGGCGAAAATTTTATTTCCTTACTTAATGTGGCAAAATTCCAAGCTAACTACGAAAAAGTAAATACAAGTTGGACAAACTCAGGCGAGTTTAGATATGGATTTAATATTTTAAGCGATTTAACTAAAGATAGAAACTACGATTTCAGAAAAACTGATGATAGAATTTTATTAGAATCTACTTTTGGTGAAAGGTTCTACAAGCATTGGTATTTAAGTTTTATGGGAAATATTAAAACTCAATTTACAAATGGTTATAACTACCCTAACGATTCTGTAGCAGTATCTAACTTTATGTCGCCTGCAAAATTTTACTTTGCTCTTGGTTTCGAGAATAAACCTTACGATGGCTTTAACTTGTTTTTATCTGTTCTAACTGTTAAAACCACCATTGTTGCCGACCCACATGTTGACGAAACCCAATATGGTTTATTAGAAGGGGAACGTATTGACAGACAAGTTGGTGCATATCTTAAATTTATCTATAAAAAGAAAATAATGGAGAATATTATTGTAGATAATAAGCTTTCGCTTTTCTCTAACTATCTTGATAAACCTCAAAACCTTGATTTAGACTATCAGATAGATGTTACAATGAAAATTAACAAATATTTTCAAACAACAATTCACTTGCATTTTCTTTATGATGATAATGTTGATGTTCCTGTTTATGAATATACTTCGGGAACAAAAACACAGGTTGGCACAACTAAAAAACTTCAATTTAAAGAAATGTTGATTTTTGGTTTTATCTATTCTTTTGCAAGTAAAAGCTAGCTCATATACACTACTAATCTATTGCATTACTGAAACTTAACATATTTTAATATATTAAGGTATTTTATTACCTAATTATTTGTATTTTTGCTCAAAAAAAGAATTATGGAAGAATCTTGTCCAATAGTTTACGAAAGAGTTGATGAAAATTTAACACGTTTTAATGCATTTATTGTTTTTATGGGTTTAATACTTTTTGTATTCTTTCCAGTAAAATGGATAATTATACCTATTACAGCAGACTTCGCAATAAGAGTATTTTTTGGTGTAAAAAACAGCCCAATGTGTCATGGTATAAAATGGACATTAAATAAAATGCACGAAGAACCTCATTTAGTAAATGCAGGGCCCAAAAGATTTGCTGCAAAAATTGGCTTAACTCTTACCTCAATTTTAAGTATATTATATATCTTAGATTTTACTCTTGCATATCAAATTATTGGAGTAATTTCTTTTATAGCTGTTGGTGCCGAAGCATTTTTCGGTTACTGTGTTGCTTGTAAAGTTTATAATGTTCTTCGTAATATGGGTGTTAAGCTATAATTTCTTATAAAAAGGATATCTAACAACTAAACTATCTGAAGTTGTTTTAACAAGCTCTCCTTTTATTTCAGGAGTTTTTGTGTAAAACGAAGCTTTATAATTATCTTTTTCAATTATTTCATCATTTATTTTAAAATCAAAATTGTATTTTTCGTAAACTTGAAATACATTTAATTTTATTGTATCATTTTTCTTATATTTTTTATAATCACAATTTGCAACAATAAAGTTATCATAAAAATGAAAATCATTACTACCAATATGTCCAACAAATTCAGCTAAAACTTTATATCTATACCTTACTACAATTTTCTTTATTTCAGATTTAAATAATTTTTCTGATACTTTATTTTCTTTGCTGTTATTATATAATGTTATAATCTTATCTTTTAAATCATTATTATTTTCTTTTAACATATCAGGTTTATTATGAACAGGATAATCCTTTGCATAGTTTTTAGGGTTTAGCAAAAACTTTTGAATTAATGAATCAACATCATTATTTATGTTTAAGTTCAAGGCTGACATATATATAATTTTACAATCGTTATCTATTCTAAATATATCATAGATGATAGGGGCATTTTTTTTACTATAAAAAAGAGTATCAATAGAATTATTAATTCTAATTAATAATTCATTTGTTTTATTATTATAAAAATCAGTAATTTTTTGATTTTTCATTATTAAAAATACTTCTGTTTTATGCTTATCTTTACAAGATCCAAAAACAACTAAAACTATTATAAATATTATTAATTTCTTCATATCTATTTATTTTACTACTTCGTAATTTGTACTAAATTCGTATTCTAAGGTATCGTTTGTAAACTTTTGTAACCCAAGCAACTTACCTTTAATAATGTGATTTCATTTTCAACAGGTATTTCAATATTAAAAATATCTTTTTTAGTATAAAAGGTATCCTTATCAATAATTATTATTTTTTCTTTATAGGCATTATGAGAAACTATATAGGCATTTAATTCTACTAAAATAGAATCTGAATTTTCTGCAAATTTGCTTTCAGGAATGATTGTAGTTTTAACAAAATATTTTTTTTGCCCAAAACCAAGTATTGAATCATTATAAAAATATGAAACATGAGAATAGTTTTGTTCTAAGTCTAACAACTTATCAAATAAAAAAATATAATCGTATGTTCTCGCTTCTAATTTCTCAGCTTTAATAAATTCATCAATTTCTTTTATATTATGCAATCTGCCATCAAAAATTATATCAATATTATTAATATATTTTTGCCAATTCTCAGATAAACTTTCATCAATAGTAATTTGTTTATTAAAATCGAACTCCGAATTTATAGTATCTTGTATTAATATATCACTAAATTCAGCCGATATCCCTCTGTACAATTTATAAAGATCTGTGAATTCTTTATTGGGATAAAATGCTGAATTTAAATCATACATTCGCTCATTCATCTCTGTAATCTCTGTAATTTCATCATTATCAACAAATTTATAGAGTTTTTGATTATTGCAAGCAACCAAAACAATTGCAATTATTAGAAACTTAATTTTTTTCATTTTTTATAATTTTTTATGCTCCTAATATACAAATTAAACTTGACAAAATAAAAAGACAAAAAAGTCTTATTTATATTAATTATAAATGTTTACATTTGCAAGTTCAAATTTTAATGTAGATGGACTTTATATCAACAAAGAAAATTCCTACTGAAGTCGGAATAAAAATAGATAATCCTAATGCAAGCAAGAAGGTTTATATTGAAACTTATGGTTGCCAAATGAATGTTAGCGATAGCGAAATAGTTGTGTCTATTTTAGCAGAAAATAATTATCAAACTACTGATGATATAAAGGAAGCCGATTTAATTTTTGTAAACACTTGCTCTATTCGCGAAAATGCAGAAACAAGAATACGAGGGAGATTATCAGTGTTCCGCCAAGAGAAAAAACGCAAGCCCGATTTAATTATTGGAGTAATTGGCTGTATGGCAGAGCGTTTAAAAGAAAAATTACTCGAAGAAGAAAAGCTTGTTGATTTAGTTATTGGACCAGATGCATATAGAAATCTGCCAGAACTAATTGCCGAAGCTGAAGCAGGGCAAAAAGCGGTAAATGTTTTGCTTTCTCGCGAAGAAACTTATGCCGATATTTCGCCTATAAGATATGCTTCAAACGGAGTTTCTGCCTTTGTATCTATTATGCGTGGTTGCGATAATATGTGTACATATTGCGTTGTTCCTTTTACTCGTGGACGTGAGCGAAGTCGTAATCCCAAATCAATTCTAAGAGAAGTTGAGCAACTTGTTGCTGATGGCTATAAAGAGGTAACTCTTTTAGGTCAGAATGTAGATAAATATTCGTGGGAAAACGAAGATGGCAGCAAATTAAATTTTGCTAATTTGTTAGATTTAACAGCAAAAGTAGACACTAAATTAAGAGTACGTTTTTCTACATCGTACCCACAAGATATGAATGACGAAGTTTTGCAAACAATGGCAAAACACAATAATATTTGCAAACATATTCATTTGCCAGTACAATCGGGCAGCACCCGAATTCTTGATTTAATGAAACGTGGTTACTCACAAAAATGGTATCTTGGCAGAATTGAAGCAATAAAAAAAATTATACCTGAATGTTCAATCTCTACTGATGTAATTGTTGGATTTTGTACGGAAACTGAAGAAGATCATCAAGAAACTTTAAAAGTAATGCAAGAAGTTGGATACGATTTTGCATATATGTTTAAATATTCTGAACGACCTAACACTTTTGCACAACGTCGCTTAAGCGATGATGTTCCTGAAGATATAAAAACTCGCCGCTTAAACGAGATTATTGCATTACAACAAGAACTATCGGAAAAAGCAAAGGCAAAAGATGTTGGAAATATTTACGAAGTTTTGATTGAAGGCACATCAAAAAAATCTGAGGAAGAATTGGTGGGAAGAACATCGCAAAATAAAACAGTAGTTTTCCCGAAAGGGAATCATAAGAAAGGAGATTTTGTAAATGTTAAAATCTTACGAAACACTTCGGCAACATTAATAGGAGAATTAGTTAATTAATAATAACATAAACACATGAAGAAAACTGTAATAATCGGAGCATCGCCAAACAAAAACAGATATTCGTATTTGGCAACTGAGAGATTAAAAAACAATAACTATGATGTAGTTCCTTTAGGAATAAGAGATGGCGAAATTGAAGGTGAAAAGATAATTACAAAAAAACCTGTACTTTCTGATATACATACGGTTACAATGTATATTGGTAAAAAACTTCAAGATGGTTGGTACGATTATATTTTGGGATTAAATCCGAAAAGAGTTATTTTTAACCCTGGAACAGAAAACGGAGAATTTGAAAGAATTCTTGAAGAAAAAGATATAGAAGTTGTAGAAAATTGCACATTAGTAATGTTGGCTACAAATCAGTTTTAAAAAATAAATTATGTATAAAACAGTAAAGAATTTAGACGAGTTTAATCAGATTTTAAAAGATAATTTAGGCGTTTTAATGTATTTCTCAAATGAAACATGTAATGTTTGCAAGGTTCTTAAACCACAAATAATTAAAATGTTAGAAGAAAAATATCCTGAGATTCCTTTTTATTATGTTGATATGTCGGAAACTCCTGAAATTTCGGCTCAAACACAAGTGTTTACAATACCTACAATTATAGTTTATTTTGATGGTAAAGAAACAATAAAGAAAAGCCGACATATTGGTTTAGCAGAGCTTGCCGAATCTATTCGCCGACCTTATGAAATGATTTTTTAGTATTTAATACCAACCATTATTTATTATTTGTGATAATTATATTACCACCTATTTAATCAATACCTTTTCATTATAATACTGATTAGCATATTTAACTTTAATAAAGTAAATACCAGGAGCATAATTATTTGTATTAATTGCATACTGATTTACACCATGATAAGTTCTTGTGTTTACAACTGTTCCAAGTTTTGCTCCCATTTGGTTGTATAAATCAATTTGAATATCTTGAGCATCTTTCGAAGTAAAATAAATATTTAAATTCCCATCTTTATTATAATATTTAATATTTAAATCCTCTGTAATGTTTGTGTTTACTTGAGTTCCTAAAAGGATTTTAAATTTCCAATATCCGGCAGGAGCAGGCATAGGTCTAACTTGTTCTTTACCAGATGTTGCATGTGCCTCAACATAATAATAAATTTCCGTTCCTTCTGTTTGATGAGGAATATCTGCTTCCCAAAAATTACCTGTTGTATTTACCATATCAACAGATTGATAGCTTGTATTATTATTTATGCTATAATAAACTTTTCCCCAAGAAATACCATCACGATGTTGAATATTTGCTTTAACTTTATATGTATTAACACTTGCAGCTTGATCTTCTAGAGGCAAATGAACAATTAAAAGTGGATTATCTACTCCAATTTCATGTGATGTGCAATGAATTGCACCACTTGCTTGAATAGGATCACGCGAATCAATTCCAATAACATTATAACCTGGCATTGCATCTTGGTATATTCTAATTGCAGTTGTATCAGTTTCTTCGCTCATATAAATTGGCACAAGTATAGTTTTATTTATAATCAATGAATTTGTATAAGTATTATAAGTTCCGTTATTATCTGGCCAAGCAGGACTTCCTCCCCAATTTTTGCCTATTGGCATTGGAATACGTATTACTTTGTAATCCGTTCCAAAACAAGTTTGGAAATTATCTAAAATATATTGCAAATTTTCTTCAATTTGTGGGCCATCGGCAACACCACTTGGATATTCTCCTACCAACAAAGTTTGCTCATCTAAAATCTTGATATGCATATCAATATGATGAATCCCATCATAAGGTAAATCTGTCATTTTTCTGTAAGACAGAATCCCCATATAATCTTCCATAATAGCATCAACTTCTGCCTCAGTTTTAGGTGTTTGGTTAAAACTTGATGTTGCTTCGTTTTCGTCCATAACCAACATAGAGCAAAATGCATTTCCTTGCCCATCGCTCATAAAATTACCACCAGTATTAACTAAATCTGTAGGTGGATTTGTTGAAGCATATAAAGGAATACTTAAATAATTAGCCAAATATTCTGGCGAGGTATCATCAGCAGGTCTGTTTCTGTTGTAAATCCAATCTACAAAAACTAAATCGCCTACACTATCAACATAAACATTATTTGCACCATAGTCTCTAATCCAAACCGAGTTTAGATTTTGGTCTAAACATCTTATATTATCTAAAGAAACCCCATTGCTTTGTAATGTAGAGCGTGTACTATTAGAATCCGAAGTAAAAATATATACTAGACCTTCAGCTTCGGCATATCTTACAATTTCTGATAGAAAATCTTCGTAACCTTCCCAAGCGACAACAGTCCCACGCATTTCTTCCCATTCGGCAGCTGTTCTTATTCCTGTGCCAGGAGGTGGCGATTGTATTCCTACATTTCGGGTTGGTGTATAAAACTGTAATTGTTGTTTTTCTTGCTCTGTTGAATAATTAGGTAGTACTGTTTTTTGTGCAAGTAGCACTGTTACACTAATTAAAATTGTTAAAAACGTAAATAATTTTCTCATCATATATAAATTTTGACCACAAGTTAAAAAATAATTTTTTACTTAATGAATATATCTGTGTTTTTTTATGTTGAATTATCTGTAAAATAATAGATGTAATTCTACAATTAGCAGTTTGCACACAGGGTAACACCCTGTATTACTGTTATATGCAATCAAACACAGCAACTACAGTCTTTTTGTATAAATAAGTGGAGAATCTTTTTATTTAATTAGAAATCTAAATTTTCACTATCAACCATTGTTACAACTTTACCTGTTTTTTTCTGAATAACTTTAAAATGATGTTTATCTTCGGGAGTAACGAAACTAATTGCTTGTCCAGGGTTTTCAGCTCTTCCGGTTCTTCCAATACGGTGGATATAATCTTTTGGCGAACGAGGTAGTTCATAATTAATTACACAAGGTAAAAACTCTATGTCGATACCACGCGATATTAAATCTGTGGCAACCAAAACATGAAGCTTGCCATATTTAAATTTTGTAAGCAAATCTGTTCGTGCTCCTTGGCTTTTTTTACTATGTATTGGCCACGCTTCAATTCCATTTTGGCGCAATTTATTTGCAACATTATCGGCTCGTTTTATCGATGACACAAATACTAAAACCTGTTTTAAGTTTTGTGATTTTATAAGATGCCTTAATAGTGGTCCTTTTTTTTCTTCTGATACAAAATATCCTTTTTGATTTATTAAATCTATTATATTATTATCATCTTCTATTTTAATAATTACAGGGTTGTGTAATAAAACTTGTTTAAGTTGTGATAAACTATCGCTTAAAGTAGCCGAAAACAATAAATTTTGACGGTTTTTTGGCAAAAGGGAAGAAATACTTTTCATTTCATCTCTAAACCCAAGATTAAGTATTTTGTCTGCCTCATCTAACACAAGAGTATTAACATCAGAAAGCTTTATAGCTCTAGAATTAACCAACTCTATTAATCTACCTGGAGTTGCTACAAGAATTTGCACTCCTTGCAAAGCAATCATTTGTGGGTTTATAGAAACTCCACCAAAAACAGCCAAAGATTTCACTTTGTTCTCTTGCGATGAACCAAACAATTCAAAAACATCATTTATCTGAACAGCTAGCTCGCGAGTAGGGACTAAAACCAATACGTTTATATGTCTGTTATTATATTTTACACCTTGCATATTGCTTAATATCGGCAATACATAACTAGCTGTTTTACCAGAACCTGTTTGGGCTATTCCTAAAACATCTTTTTTGTTTATTATAGCAGGTATTGCTTCTTTTTGAATAGGGTATGGCTGAGTAAAACCCTCTATTTCGAGTGTTTTTATTAAAAATTTAGCTAAATTTAATGATGTAAAAGGCATAATTTATAAAATTTGTTTATGAATCTATTTTAAACTTCTTTTCCATTTAGGAATACTGTATCAATTAAATCGCTACCATAACTATATGGGAAAAATTCGTAAGTTGGAATTTCTTTTGTAATAAAAAAGTTAGCTTTTTTGCCTCGCATAATGCTACCGTGGGTTTCTTCTAAACCCATTGCATAAGCAGTGTTTTTTGTAACCGCATTTATTACCTCTTCGGGTAGCATTTTCAGGCGAATTGTACCAAATGACATCATCAATTTCATATTGCCTGATGGCGATGAACCAGGGTTAAAATCAGAAGCTAAAGCAATTGGTAGACCTGCGTTAATCATATCTCGCACAGGTGGATTTATCATTCCCAAAAAGAAAGCTGCACCCGGTAAAACCGTTGGCATTGTTTCGCTACCAAGCAGTGTTTCTATTTCATCTTTTCCAGTAAATTCCAGATGGTCAACCGACAGAGCATTGTACTTCACTCCTACTTGTATTCCACCAGAATAATCAAGCTCGTTGGCATGAATTTTTGCTCGCAAACCATATTTCATTCCTGCGTTTAAAATTCGGTCGGTATCTTCTGTAGTAAAGAATCCTTTATCGCAAAAAACATCTATATAATCAGCTAAATCTTCGGCTGCGACCTGTGGCAACATTTCGTTTATTACTAAATCTACATATTCGCTTTGCTTACCACGATATTCAGCAGGAACAGAATGTGCTCCCAAAAATGTAGCTTTAATTTCTATTGGTGTAGTTTCTTTCAATCGCTTGATAACACGTAACATTTTAAGCTCACTTTCTGCATTTAAGCCATAGCCACTTTTAATTTCTACAGCACAAGTTCCTTGTTTTATTATTTCGTTAATTCTTTGCAGAGATTGTTCATAAAGCTCATCTTCGCTTGTTGCTGCCAAAAGTTTTGCTGAGTTTAAAATTCCACCGCCACGCTTGGCAATTTCCTCGTATGATAAACCTTTTATTTTATCGCTGTATTCAATTTCACGGCTTCCGGCATAAACCAAATGCGTATGCGAATCGATAAAAGACGGAAATATCATTTTGCCTATAGCATCAATAGTTTTATCAGCATTAATTTTGGGTAAATCTTGCATCTTGCCAAAACCGAAAATTAAATCGTTTTCAATTAAAAGATAAGCATTTTCAATAGTCTCAATATTTGCCATATCTTTTCCTGCAACCCACTTTCGATTTGTTTTTTCTACTTGAATTAGCGACTTTATATTTTTTATTAATGTTATCATAGCTATTTTTTTGTAAAAATATTAAAAAAAACATCTGTAAAACAATTACATTAACTTATTTTTGCTTTGTGGATGAAATAAATAACATAAGTAGTAAAGAATTATTGGAGCTTATCGAGAAAAAAGAGGATATTCAGATTATTGATGTAAGAATTATTGCGAATACAGAATTGCCTTTTGAAACTTCTATTTTTATTCCTTTCGATAAATTAACTAAAAATATTGATAAAATAAGCCGAGAGAAAAAAGTAGTTTTTATTTGTGATACTGGTGCAAATAGTTTTTTTGCGGTAAAAATTCTTCAACAATTCCATAATTTTACTAACTTGTGGAACTTAAAAGGAGGAATTATTCAATTTAATTCTTAATTCGTTAAGCGTACTAATTAAAAAATAGTTTATTTTTGTAATAATAAACCTAATTCATTAATTTAAAATAAAATACTATGGATATCTTTAATAAAAAAATAGAATTAACCAAATCAATGCTAATCGCGCTTATCTTAATAATTGGAATCTCTAGTTGTAAAAAAGATGACGATGATGACCCAAATAAAACGACACCTACAACAACATCTGGGTTTTGTTATTCATTAACAACAAGTAATTCTGCATACGATACAATTGTGGGAGGGACTGAAGTAGCAAACCTAAACAGTGATAATTTTTATGAAATTGATTTAGGATTTTCTTTTAGCTTTTGCGACTCAACATTTCAAACAATGTATATTATGGACGAGGCGTATGTCCCTGTTCTTAGTTACGTAGTTAATCAAGGATATACCGATGCTTCAAAATATGAATTATTACCTTTTGGTTCTATAAATATAGAGTCTGGAAATTCTTCAAAATTATTATATAAAACAACAGGTACTGCAGGAGATAGAATTACAACTATAGAATGGAGAGATTTTACTTACACAGAACCTTTTACTAGTGTTAACAGTACATTTAATTTTCAACTTAAGCTCTATGAAAATGGTAATAAAGTTGAGTATCATTATGGAGCAAATGATATTACTACAGATTTTACTGCTGTTGATTTATCGTTTTTAGCAGTTGGGTTATATTCTGTTGATTCTAATGATGGTTTATTCCTTTCAGGTAATTCATCTTCGCCAAATACGGCTTCAGCTACAGGAACAAATGAATTATCTGCATGGCCAACAGAAGGTACTAAATATTTATTTCAATAGAACTAATGAAAAAGATAGCCGTTTTCCCAGGTTCGTTCGACCCATTTACAATTGGTCATGAAAGTATAGTTCGCAGAGCTTTGCCTTTGTTCGACGAAATTATTATTGCAATTGGATATAACTCAACAAAATCTGGGTTTTTCCCTTTAGAAAAAAGAGAGCGATGGATTAAGCAAGTTTTTGAAGGAGATAATAAGATTACAGTTACAAAATACGAAGGATTAACTGTTGATTTCTGTAAAAAAAATAATTCAAATTATATATTAAGAGGTCTGCGTACCTCTTCAGACTTTGAATTTGAAAGAGGCATCGGGCAAATGAATAAGAAACTTTTTCCCGAAATTGAAACAATATTTTACCTAACAAAACCAGAAAACACACCAATAAGTTCATCAATTGTTCGCGACATTTTTAAACATGGTGGTGATGTTTCGCAATTTATTCCTAAAGGAATGAATTTGAATGAATAGTCAATATTAATGTAAAACCGTTCTAAATAAAAATATTTAGTATATTTGTGCAAAATATTGATAAATGAAATCAAAACTTATATTCCTTTTTTTACTTATTTCAATTTTTTCTTTTTCACAAAAGAAACCTAAAATTGGATTGGTATTAAGCGGAGGTGGTGCTAAAGGAATTGCTCATATTGGTGCACTTAGATATTTAGAAAGTAAAGGAATTAAACCAGATTATATTGTTGGAACAAGTATGGGGGCATTAATAGGTGGTCTTTATGCAATAGGATACACTCCCGATGAATTAGAGATAATTGTAAAATATCGAGATTGGGATTACTTGTTAAACGATCAAATAAAAAGAAAAAATGTACTTATAGGTCAAGGCGATAAAAATAAAAATGTTTTAATTACTTTGCCTCTCGATGGATTAAGCCCAAAAATGGCAAGTGGCTTATATAAAGGTCAAAATATATTAACTTTCTTCGAAATAATGACTCGTGACTATAATAGACCTATTAGTTTTGATAGTTTAGAAATCCCTTTTAGATGTATTGCAACCAATATAGAAACAGGAGAAGAAAAGATATTTACTAAAGGAAAACTTCCAGATGTAATGCGTGCTAGTATGTCTATACCTTCTGTTTTTGCACCATACGAAATTAATGGAGAATTATATATTGATGGAGGTATTGTAAATAACTTTCCCACAGATGTAGTAAAAGCAATGGGAGCTGATATTATTATAGGTGTTGATGTTGGTGCTGTTTTATATGAAAAAGAGGAGATAAATTCAATTATTAAAATTTTAGATCAAACTTCAAGTTTCTATAATTTCAGAATTGCACAAGAAAATAAAAAACTATGTGATATTTACATTCGTCCAAATATTGATGGAATAAGTGCAATGGACTTTACTGAAACCGATACAATAATAAATCGAGGATATATTGCTACTAAAAAGAGTGAAAATAAAATAGATTCTGTTTTTGGAAAATATAGTTTAAATACAATAAAAGATATGCACAGACCATTTAATACAAACCAAATTATAAATATTGATACAATAAAAATAATTACAGATATTAATAATTTTGGTCATAAATATGGTACAAAGCGTTTAATTATGGGAAAACTAAAAATTAAAACCCCTATTACTATTACAGAAGGAGCTTTGACTGATAGAATTAATAGATTATATGGTTCTAAATATTTTAAAAGAATATCAATGCAATTTGAACCAACAACTGATACTTCTTATGCATTAATATTAAGTGTTAGTGAGAAAAAAGAAAATGATTTTAGTATAGGAGCACGTTTCGACCAACAATATGGAGTTAATGTTCTTTTAGCAGCACAATTTAGGAATCTAATGCTATATGGCTCTTTATTAGAACTTAGGGCCGTTGCAGGTCAAAGCCCTCAATTTAGAGCAAGATACACTACAGATAGAGGTGCTAGTTTAGGTTTTGGTTCTTCAATGGAGTATAATAATTTTTATGTCTACACATATCAAGATAGTAAAAAATTTGCTGAATATAATTATAATAGAATTATGGCTGATTTATTTATACATTCATATTTAGGTAATTATAATAGAATTGTTTTTGGAGCTGAATATTCATCTTTTTTACTTTCTGCTACTCAGACAATTAGTGATATTAAAGATATTAATAATAATTATTTTAATTTATATGGTTCTTATGTCGTTGACACTTGGGATAGAGCATATTATCCTAATAAAGGATTTCAATTAAAGGTAAGAAGTGATTTAATCTTTCATGAACAAGATAAAGCTATGAATACTGCATGGGCTAAAGCAAATATTATTTTCCCAATATCAAAAAAACTAAAAGTAATTGCTGAAGGGTTTATTGGTTATGGCACTAATAATATTGACACAACCCTTTTTAGATACGAAGTAGGAGGAATGGCAAATAATCATATTGAATGGTATAACTCTATGCCTGGATTACAATATTTAGAACAAGGTTCTAATAATATTTGGATAGCTAAACTATCTCCAAGATATGAGTTTTATAAAAATAACTTTATAACTGCAACTATTGCAATGACTGCAATGGATAATATTTTTGAGAATTTATTTCTAAAAGCCGATAGGATGTATACAGGCGTAGGAATTAAATACGGATTTAATAGTATGTTTGGTCCTTTAGAGATATCTGCTGATTATGCATTTAATAGTTATAATACTAATTATTTCATTAGTTTAGGATATTGGTTCTAAACACCGAAAAACTCTCTTAATATTTTAATAAATTCTGTTGGCTGTTCGGCATGTATCCAGTGCCCTGCATTTTGTATTGTTGTTATTTCAGCAACAGGAAATTTCTGTTCAATATATTTTATATCCTCATCTAAAATATAATTTGATTTTTCACCACGAACAAAAAGCACAGGAAAACCTAATATTTCTTCAGTAAAATAAATATCTGCAATAATATCATCAAGTTTATTGATAATTGTATCAACATTTAATTTCCATTGAAATTTACCATCAATTCGCTTTAAGTTTTTAAGGATAAAATCGGCAACCCGCTCTTCTTTTAATTCTGATATTATTTGGCTACGAATATCCTCACGTTTTTCAATATTTTGTATATCAATAGATTGCATTGCTTTTAAAATTTGCGAATGCTTTGCTTTGCTTTTTTCTAATTGTTTTTCCTTATATCGCTTTGGCGAGATATCTACAACAATCAATGCAGAAATCATTTCCTGATGATATTTAGCAAAATCCATTGCAGTTTTTCCGCCCATAGAATGACCAAGTAAAACTGCTTTTTCTATTTCTTGTTCTTGCATAAATTCATACAAATCTTCTTGGAGCAGATTATAGTTGTGTTCGTTTGAATGTGGCGAATTACCATGATTTCTTTGGTCAATAACAAATACCTCAAACTCTTTAGATAAAGCTTTTGCTATTGTTACCCAATTATCCGACATACCATATAAACCATGCACAATAATTAGTGCAGGATTTTTTTCACCATATTTTCTGAAAAACAATTTCATAAAGCAAAAATAAAACATATTTTTATGCTGTGATTGATAAAAACAAAATATTACTAATTTCCGGCTCAGGACAAAACATTGGAAAAACCCATTTTATTTGCAATATCATATCAAAAAACAAAGAAAAAAATATTGTTGCAATTAAAATTTCACCGCACTTTCATAAAGTAGAAACAGGCAAACTTTTATTTTCGGAAAAGGATTATCAGATATATCAAGAGCTAGATAAAACAGGTGAAAAGGATAGCAACAAAATGCTAAATGCAGGAGCAAAACAAGTTTTTTATATTCAAGCAAAAGATGAGAGATTAAAACAAGCTTACCAAAAAGTATCTGAACTTATAAACGACAATAATTTTGTAATCTGCGAAAGCGGGGCATTACGAAATATAATAAAACCCAGAGTTTTTATCTTTATTAAAAATATTGATGAGGCTAAAATAAAAGAAAAATCAAAACATTTAATACCTTTGGCAGACGGAGTGTTAAGTTTTGACGGAGAAAAACATTTTTGGGAAAAACATTTGGAAACAGATTTTGAACTATTTTCTTAAATGAAAAAACAAATAATATTCATATTATTTTTGATATTAAGCATAAGCCAAATCTTTGCCCAAAAATCTGAGCCAAGCAGTATAAATGCCTACAAAACCACCAAAAAAATTAAATTTGATGGTGAGCTTACCGAAACTGTTTGGCAAAATGCACCGCATATCAGCAATTTTACACAACGTGATTTAAACTACGGCGAGCCAATTACCGAAAAAACCGAAGTAACAGTAATTTACGATAAAAACACATTATATATTGGAGTTTGGTGCTACCAGAAAGATGTATCTAAAATTGTTGCAAAGAACATGAACCGCGATTTTGATTACGAAAGCGATGATAATTTTCAAATACTGATAAGCCCTTTTGATGATAACCGAAATGGATACCTTTTTGTAGTAAATCCGAACGGCGCAAGAGCCGATATTCAGGTTTATGGTGGCGAAGATGGTAACGAAGATTGGAACGGCGTATGGGATGCAAAAACCACAATTACCGACAAGGGTTGGTTTGCCGAAATTTATATTCCGTTTAGTACTTTGCAATTTAAAAAAGGGAGTGTATTAAACTGGGCATTAAATTTTGAGCGAGATATTGTATCGGAAAATGAACAAGCACTTTGGCAAGGATGGTCGCGCGATAACTCAATTTATTCGGTAAATAAAGCAGGGCAACTTGTTGGAATAACTGATATTGCTTATGCAAAAAAGTTTGAATTAAAACCTTATGTTCTTGCAGGTTGGCAATACGATGCTAGCGAAGGCAACACTTATCCAGTAAAATTTGGTGGAGATTTAAATGTAAGTGTGTCACCAACCTTAAAATTAAATTTAACTACTTACACCGATTTTGCTCAGGTAGAAGCCGACAGAATTCCTGTAAATCTATCTCGATTTAGCGTATATTATCCCGAAAAACGACAGTTCTTTCTAGAAGGTTACGATATGTACAGTTTTTATCTTGGTGATAGAAACAATGCTTTTTATTCTCGCGAAATTGGTTTGGAAAACGGTGAGCAAGTGCCAATAATTGCAGGAGCTCGATTGTTTGGTAAAGAAGGTAAACATAACATCGGCTTTTTAAATATTCAAGAAGGTAAATTAGATAGTATTCCAACAACAAACAATACAGTTTTCAGATATAAGCACGATATTGGCGAACAATCGTATATTGGTGGTATTTTCACAAATAAAATGAATGATGTTAAATCAAATCAAGTACTTGGGCTTGATGCGAGTTATCAAACATCACATTTTTTAAACGACAAAAACATTGTTGTAAATGCAAGTATAGCAACAAGTCTAGAAAATTTCAATACACAAACAAATGCTCTTACTTATCGCTTTTTTATTGATTATCCCAACGATTTAATCGATAATTTTATGGCAATTGGTTCTATGCAACACAGTTTTAATCCCGAACTTGGATATATCCGCAGAACAAACTACAATTCTTATTCATGGTATTTTAGATTAAGCCCGCGTGTTTTTACAAAATACGGGGTGAAACGTCTTTTGCTAAAACCTTGGGGTTTTACTTTGTATAACACACTCTCTACAGGCGAGCCGGAAAGTTTTAGTAACGAAACGCGCCCTTTCGGGATTGTGCTTAAATCTGGCGAACGCTTCGAGTTTAACACAATACAAAACTACGACAGATTAGATGAAAATTTCGACTTAACAGATGAGTTAATTATCCCCATTGGAAAATATTGGATGTATAAATATGAGTTTCAGTTTGAAACATATAATGCTCGCCGTGTTTGGACAGAACTTTTGTATAATTGGGGTGGATTTTACACAGGTAAAATACAAACTTTTGAATCTGTTCTTGGTGTAAATATTAATCAGCATATAAACATAAATGCCGAATATACTTTAAATCAAGTTGATTTACCCGATGGCTCGATAACAACAAACGAAATTGCATTGTATTTTAACTATGCTTTTACAACAAAATTGAATTTCTCATTATTCTCGCAATATAACGATTTAGACCAAGTTATGCTTTACAACTTCCGTTTACATTGGATACCAAAAGTTGGCTCAGATTTATATATAGTTTATAATATTGGTTATATAGAGCCAATTAAACAAATTGATTATCTAAAACCACAAACAACTGATGCTGCCATAAAATTGGTTTATCGCTTTGTGTTTTAGTTATAAAAGTAATAAATTTGAGAAAAATGAAAGTAGTTAATAATATAATAGATATAAACGTAACTCAAGAAATTGAGTGGGATTTCTATACTAATTAGGGGGCATAATAAATGAAGATACATCTGATGAAAATATTAATCATAATATTACCCATTTTACTTAATTTGTTTTCATGCGTAGGTAACAAAAATGAAGACAATAACAAGGAAGTAGAAGAAGTTAATAATGAACAAAAAACAATAATTGTCAATTCTACAATAAAAGAAAAAAAGCAACAACCCTTAATAGATTTATACAAGCTGAAAGATGAATTAGACACATTTGCTATTAATGTTAAGAAAACGAAGCAATCATTTAAATTACATACAGATACAGTAGGAGAAAAATCGAGTGATAAAGAGTTGTGGGCATTTAATAACGGGGTTTTTAAGCTAATTAATACTGATAGTACAGAATTACTTATCAGACATTATTTATTTATTCCTAAAACAAAAAGAATTCTAAGACTTTATTTTCTTGAACTAAAATACCCAAGTACGAAAGAAAGTAAATTATTTTTTAAAAAATTACTTGCTCACAAAAAATATAAAGCTGATTTGACTGGTGGGTATTACTTAAATTATGGTTTAACAGGAACAACTGATTATGTTGTTAGATTAGGTGAAACTATCTTATGGTTTAATGTTTCATGTCAATATTCTAAGAATGATTTCAACAAGCTAATTGAGATATTTAGAAAAAATATTATATTATCAGAGACTACAGATGTAATTAAATGTTATTGTCAAGAATTATGTGAATGAAAAATACACCCCCTATATAAACGCAATGCACAATAAGTAGCACATATCGCGGAAACTATAAAAATTTTAATCCTAAATTGCTAAAAATCCCATACTTTTACAAAATGAAACTAAAAAAGCAATTCTTTTTAAACGATGTATTAGAAGTAGCACCATATTTATTGGGGAAAACTCTTGTAAGAAGATTTGAAGATGGTACAATTAAAAAATACATAATTACCGAAACAGAAGCATATCGTGGTGAGGAAGATTTAGCATGTCATTGCAGCAAGGGTAAAACCCAGAGAACATCAATAATGTACGAAGAAGGCAGCAAAATTTACGTTTACTTAATTTATGGTATGTATTGGATGTTAAATTTTGTATGTTATAATGAAGGGGAACCACAAGCAGTTCTAATTCGTGGTATTGTTGGTTTCGATGGTCCTGGTAAACTTGGCAAAGAACTACAAATCAATAAAGAATTTAATGAAAAAGAAATATCAAACTGTGAAAAAATTTGGATTGAGGATAATAATAAAACAGCAAAATACACAACAAAACCAAGAGTTGGAATAGACTATGCAGGAGAAATATGGAAAAACAAATTATGGAGATTTATTTTAGATGAAAATATTTAATTTTTTATTCACAAGAAATTAATTCAATATTAAGTCCCCCTCACAAAATTGTGAGGGGACTTAAATTAATAAAATAAATTTTATTGTTTAATGAATTTTATTGTTTCAGCATTATTAATTTTTACAAAATAATCTCCGTTTTGTAAATCGGAAATATCAATTGTCAATTTCTCATTATTTATTGATAATTGTTTAACTATTTTTCCTGTAATATCAAATATCTCAATTTTATTGATTTTGATATTTTCAGCTTTTATTGTTATTTGGTTTTGTGCAGGGTTAGGATAAGCAAATATATTATAAGTTTCTCCAATTTCATTTATTCCAGAACATATAATAACATTAACATTTATTGTGTCGGAATTTGTACAAGCATTAATATTTGTTACTTCAACAAAATATTCTCCTGCTAAGTCTACATTAAGAGTTTGACTTGTAGAATTATCATTCCATAAATAGGATTGTGCAATACCTGCATTTAATACCAAAGTTTCACCTTCGCAAATTGTAGTATCATTTCCTAAATCAATAAATGGTAATGGACTTACATTAATCATCACAATATCATCAGCTTGACAACCATTAATGTCTGTAACCGTTACAATAACTACCCCTTGAGTTGTAATATCAATAGTTTGAGTATTTTCTCCTGTATTCCATTCATAGCTTTCAAAAGCTCCAGCATCAAGACTAAGAGTTTCTCCATCACAAATGGTAGTATCATTTCCTAAGAAAACAGTTGGGTTTAAATTTATTGTTAAGTTTAAAGTAACAACAGAATCGCAACCATTAGAATTTGTTAATGTATAAGTTGCCGTACTATTGCTTTCAGTGTAGGTTATACCATCAATCCAAGTATAAGTTTCACAAGCAGATTGAACATCAACACCCGTAGTATTATCAAGTATTGTTAGATTTAAAGTAACAACAGAATCGCAAGCATTAGAATTTGTTAAAGTATAAGTTGCTGTATTATTGCTTTCGGTGTAAGTTATACCATCAATCCAAGTATAAGATTCACAAGCAGATTGAACATCAACACCCGTGGTATTATCAAGTATTGTTAGATTTAAAGTAACAACAGAATCGCAAGCATTAGAATTTGTTAAAGTATAAGTTGCTGTATTATTGTTTTCAGTGTAGGTTATACCATCAATCCAAGTATAAGTTTCGCAAGCAGATTGAACATCAACACCTGTATTATTGTTAACTGTTAAATTAATTATGATTATACTATCACAACCATATTGATTTATAAGTGTATCGTTGTATGTACCTGTGCTTGTCCATGTATAATTACCACTTGGCGATGTATAATTATCGCAAACAGTTTCGTTAATATTTGTATATTCTTCCATACAATCATATAGTTTTTGAATATATGTATCATAACTCCCATCAACTGAAGTCATTTCAAAAACTTCTGTATCATCAGGATTAAAGTCAACTGTATTTTTATATTTACAAGTAGATAACACATATTTACTATCATTGCTAACAGCTAATCCTTGCATGGTTGAATATGAACTTCCAACACCTACAAGTTTGTCAAAACTACCGTCATCATTATATTTTACAATAAAAGAACCTACAGCACCTGTTGTAGCTATATTACTACTAGGGTCAAAATCTGCTGTGCTTGTAGTATATCCAACTAAATAAACAGCATTATTTTTATATTCAATATTTCTAGGTTTACCTGAACCATTTGTTAAAGGTACACACCATACTAAATCGCCATTTGAGTTTAGTTTCTCTAAAAATGTATTATCAGAACCACCACTATAGTAATATAGTTCTCCTGCACCTGGGTCAAAATCTACACTATCTCTATAAAATCCCGATAAATAAACATTCCCTTCATCATCACAAATTACATTTTCTCCGATATCAATACCCGAGCCACCATAAGATTTTGCCCACAAGAAATTTCCTGAAGCATCTAGTTTGTTAATATAAATATCCCAACTTCCGTTACTTGTAAGATTATATGTTCCATTAGGATCGAAGTTTCCAACATCTAAAAAATAACCCGTTACATAAATATTATCATCATCATCACAAGTGATACCATAGCCAGTTTCTAAGTTAGAACTTCCAAAATTAAATGTCATTAAAGTATTCCCATCAACATCTGATTTCCATACAAATGGGTCGTAACTACCATGTGAGCTTAATGTTTGATCTGCTGTATTTGATGTAAAGGTAATACTATAGGAATTATATCCTGTAACATAAATATTTTGTTCGTTTTTGTCTAGAAAAATATCGTATCCATATTTTAAAGCCGAACCATGTGCATATTCCAACCATACAAAATCTCCATCACTATTAAGTTTTAAGACAAAAATTCCATGATTTTCTCCGTCGACACTATAAGTACTTGCAGAAGGATCAAAATCAACCGTATTAACAAAATGCCCCATTATATAGGTATTTCCTAATGAGTCAACAACCATGTCGTATACTTCCTCGTCATCAACACTTCCTATTGATTTTGCCCATATAAAGTTACCATCAAAATCTAACTTTTGTATTACAAAATCAGTTCCTCCGTTTGAAATTATGTTTACTGTGTTTGCTGATGGATCAACATCAATGGTATCGGAAAAGTTACTTGCTGAATAAACATTATTATCTTTGTCTAGACCTATAGCGACTCCACTTTCGTAATTTGATGGACCACTAATTGAGTTTGCCCATTCAAAATTAAATGTTTGTGCGTTTAATATCGAATATGATATTAATAATACAATAATTGTAATTGATTTTTTCATTGTTAAAAAATTTAAAGTTTATAATTATTTAGTTGTTATTTATTTTCTAATTGCTTTTGCTATCTTAGTTACTGGCAGCATTCCATAATCGAAAAGATATTCGCTATCATCTGATAGCTTTATAGTTACTGTTTTTTTAAAGAATGATTTTTTTTCGGTTACTTCTTCTATTTCCGATTTAGGTATTATTAAATAACCATTATCTTTCCATTGATTTAATATTTCTTGTGAAATTGATAATGAACTATCAAATTGTGTTATTATGCTGTTTGCTATTTCATCTAACATTCCAGATAATGATGTATCAAATCTTACATCAAAATATAGGTTCTCGTTAGTAACAAACAGCTTTCCTCCTAAACGAATATTATTTTGATTTAATGGAATAAAATTTAAATTCCATGCATCAAATAAGTTTTCGTTTCTCGATTTAATTAATTTTTTTACTGGACTCATAATTTTGTTGTTTAAATTCAAGACAAATGTATAGCAGTAATACATTGATTTTGTAGTTAATATTAATGATTTTTGTAATAATTATTGTAGTTAAATATGACTACAAAATAATATACATCGCTGTTTATCAGCTATATGTATTTGTGATTATTTCTAAGAGAGTTCTTAAATTAAACTATATTCGCGAGCTAAGTTTGTAGCTTCCATTCTATTTTTAACTAATAATTTTCCGTAAATTCTTTGGCAATGAGTTCTTACTGTTGTTACAGAAATATATAATTTATCTGATATTTCTTTATCGCTCATACCAACAGCTAAACACGATAAAACTTCGGTTTCTCGTTTCGATAAAGCATTAATCCATTCTGGCAATGGTTTAGATTGTTCTGTCTTGTTTTCTTTTTGTGATTTTAAATCTTCAATATTGCTTATTGCTTCGTTATATGCCTCTTCAATATTGTTATATTTTTTTAATATCTGAGCTTTTTGTTGCTTTAACAAACGGCGTTCTTTTGTTAGTTTATAATACACAAAAATTGAAACACCTATTACTATTATCACAAACAAAATAATTATAACGAGCCAAAGTTTTAATTTTTGCTTTTCAGATTTTTCAAGTTTTATTTTGTTTTGATTTTTTAGTTCGTTTATTTTTAATTGTTCCTTATATTCAAATTCAGCTTCTTTTCTACCTATTTCTCTGTCTTTTTCTATTGAAAGTAAACTATCGGTTATTGTTTTAAAGTTTTTATAATCGGCTAAAGCAAGTTTGTAATCTTTTAAGCCCTCATATGCTTTCGACCTAAATTTATATACATCTTTAAGCTCATTCTTAAGCTTTATTTCCGATAATAAATCTTCTGATTTATTTAATAATTTAATCGCTTCTTCATATCTCCCACGATAAATTAATATTTGCGATTTAAAATTTAAGTAGTTGATATCTATGCGTTTAATATAAGATGTTTGTTGTAATTTATAAACTTTTTCATAGGCAGCTTCAGCAGAATCTAAATATTCGGGTTTTGCTTTTTTTTCATACATCCCAAGATAAACTATTCCTAAGTTTAATAAGCCATATTTTGTTCCCGAAAAATCCTCAATTTCTGAACATATTTTTAAACTCTTATTAAGATTTATAATAGCTTTCTCATATTCTTTTAAATCTAAATTTGCAACCCCAATAGCCCTATAAGCCCACGATGTGGCAGGTAAATTATTTGTTTGTTCAAATACTTCTTTTGCTTTGTTATAATACGAAATGCATTTCTCATATTCTTTTAAACTCGAATGTATTAAACCAATATTTCCATACGACATGGCTATTCCGCTTGTATCATTAATTTCTTTACGAATTTTTAATGCTTTTAAATGATATTCTAAAGCAGCTTTATAATTTCCTTGCAGATAATAAATATTTGCAATATTGTTTAATGCAATTCCTGATACACGATATTCTCCGTTTCTTTCTGCAATATCAAAAGCTTTTTTATGATAAATTATTGCAGAATCTTGATAACCACTTCTGTTATAATATATTCCGGTATTATTATAAATATCTATTAAGAACTCATCTTTTGTATTTTCGCTAAAATTTGCTGTTTTTAAAATTTTTCGTTGTTCTTGTAAACAAATAAAAGCAGAATCTATTTTTTGCCTAACAATAATTGGAAATATTTGATTATAAACCTCAAATCGTGCAGAATCACTCATATCATTTGACAGAAGCATCTGTAAACTATCAACCTGATTAGCATTCGCCAGATTTATTAATAAAAAACTAATTACTATTATTAGTTGCTTCATTGCTTGTTGTTGAATAAATAAATAATTATTGCAAGATAATAATTATTACAATAACTTTACAAAAAAGATTTACAAATGAAATACAATTTTGATAAAGAAATTAAGCGTGAAAATACTGATTGCATTAAGTATGATTTACGCAGTAAAGTTTTTAAAACCGAAAAAGAAATAATTCCAATGTGGGTTGCCGATATGGATTTAGAAACCCCTGAGTTTATCAGAAATGCCGTGAAAGAACGTGCTGAGCATGAGATTTTTGGTTACAGTTATCGACCTGAAACATATTACACAGCAATTGCAAATTGGCTTGAAACTCGTTATAATTGGAAAATAAATCCACGTTCAATTGCATTTTCACCTGGAGTTGTGCCAGGTTTAGCTCTTTCGGTGATGGCTTTTTCACAAATGTCCGATAAAATAATTGTGCAACCACCTGTATATTTTCCATTTTTTACAACAATAAAAGAAAACGGCAGGCAGATTTCTGAGAATAATTTAATCAACACAAATGACTATTACACAATAGATTTCGAAGATTTAAAAAAGCGTATTGACGCACGTACTTCGATGATAATTATTAGCAATCCACATAATCCAATCGGTAGAGCTTGGAAACGCGAAGAACTACAAGAACTCGGTGAAATTTGTGTAAAAAACGATATTATAATTATTTCAGATGAGATACATTCCGATTTAGTTTTTGCACCACACAAGCATATTCCAATGGCTTCTATATCAGAAGAAATTGCCGATAGAACAATTACTTTTATGGCACCAAGCAAAACATTTAATATGGCCGGCTTAAGCTCATCGTTTGCAGTGATACCAAATCGTAAATTAAAGAAAATATATAATTCATATTTAGAAGGTTTACATCTAAATCTTGGAAATATCTTTGGTAATGTAGCTACCGAAGCTGCCTATACTCACGGAGCCGAATGGGTTGATGAAATGAAAGATTATATTGAAGCAAATATTGATTTTGCACATAAATATATTTCGGAAAATATTCCTCAAATCAGTTTTATAAAACCCGAAGCTACATATTTGCTTTGGCTAAATTTCACAAAGCTAAATATGAATGATAATGAGTTAAACGATTTTCTTATAAACAAAGCAGGCATTGGTTTAAACACCGGTTCTGTTTTTGGCAAAAATGCTAATGGATATATGCGAATGAACCTTGCATGTACTCGTAAAACTTTGGAAACTGCTTTAAATCAATTAAAAATAGCTTTATGCTAATAAACATATTTTTTCATTTTTATATATTGTAATTTTGTTTTAGATAAAAAACAGAACCATGAAAAAAATATTTTTCACTTTAGTAATAAGCAGTTTACTTATTACAATTAGCAAAGCTCAGCTAAACGGAACTTATACAATCGGAACTACCGGAGATTATTCTACAATTCAAGAGGCAATTACAGATTTAGAAACTCAAGGTATTAACGACACTGTTATAATGCAAATTCAAACAGGCACGTACAATAATCAATATCGCATTCACGAAATATCAGGAACTTCTGACACAAGTTTTGTGGAATTCACTTCAGAAACAGGAAATGCTGACGATGTGATATTAACTTGCGATTCCTCTGATTATATTTTGTATTTGGTAGGAGCAGATTATATTCATTTTTCAAACTTAAGTTTTATTAGCGATTCGGTAGAAAAATTTGTAGTTATTGATAGTCTTACAAACAGAAATAACTTCTCTTATAACAATTTTACAAGTCAAACATGTTCTAAATTTATATTTAATACAAGTTGGGCAGATAGTTTAAATCTGTTTTCGTACAATAATTTTGATGGTAGCGATTATGCTATTTATCTTGATGGTTCACGACTTACTGAAATACGAAATAATACATTTAACAATGTAACTAATAATGCATTATATTCATATAGTGGAGATAGTTTTAGAATAATTGGCAATATTATTAATTCCGGAGGTATATATTTCAGTCATATTTCATCAATAATTTTTAAAGGAAATAGGTTTAATTCTGAATTTAAAGAATTTCAATTAACAGATTGCGATGATTTTTTGTTTGCTGATAATTTTATTTCGGGAGAATCTAATAGTTTTATTGGTAAAATATATGTAGAATCGTGTAATAATTTCAGATTTGTGTATAATAGCATTAAATGTTTGGCTGCTCACAAGATTATCCAATTTAATGATTCTTATGCATATCTTAGAAATAACATAATAATAAATGATAACCCAAATGGATATATTATAACATATAATCAAACAACTTATTATAGTGATTATAATAATCTTCTTGCAAGTGGAAGTAATTTTATTGAGAAAAATACAAATACTTATTCAAGTTTAAGCAATTGGCAAAGTTCCTCTTCATCAGATTTAAATTCAATAAGTATATTGCCAATTTTTGTAAGTGAAACAGATTTTCATACTAATACATTTTTATTAGATAATGCAGGAACTCCCATTAATTCTTTAGATACAATTGATATTGATGGGAATATAAGAAATATGACAACGCCTGATATTGGGGCTGTTGAATTTTCTTCGTCTTGTACAGAAACTTTATCAGGGATTAAAACCATTGGACCAAGTTTAGCTAATGATTTTCCAAGTTTTAATGCAGCTATAACAGTATTATACGATTGCGGAGTTTCAGACACAGTTACTTTTGAGGTAGAAACAGGAACATATACCGAGCAAGTTATAATAGATTGCGATTTAATAAATTATACGAATGGGATTAAACCAATAATTTTTAAATCTGCCACTAATGATAGCACTGATGTTGTGTTATCGTTTGATACGGATTCTGCAAATAATTATGTACTTTTAATTAATGGAAATAATGATATAAGCTTTAAAAATATTACAATACAAGCTTTAGGTACTAATTACGCAAGAGCTATTGTACTAGATGATTATACAGGAAAGTTAACATTAGAAAATAATCAAATAATAGGATCCCAATCTATATCAGATAATGATGAAATTGCTTGTATTTATTCTAATAATCTAAGCGAAACAGATATATTAACTCTTAATATCAAAAATAATTATATTGCTAATGGAAGTTTTGGAGTTTGTTTAGATTTAGGGAATGATTCATCGGCAGTAGATTTGCATATTAATAGCAACCAATTATATAATCAATGCAATAAAGCTATATATTTAGAAGGATTAAAATATATTTCAGAAATAAAATACAATGTAATTAACAGTTCAAATAATCTTAAAAACGGTATTTATTTCTTTTATACATTAAGCGATTCTGTTGATATATCTTATAATAAAATAATAATAACAACAAACAGAAGCTGTAAAGGAATTGAGAATTACTCGTATAAAAATATTATTTCAAACAATTTTATATCAATAAAAGCTGTTGATGAAGCAATAATTATTGGATATTATTCATCTTGGCCATCATATATTTATTTTAACTCTATTTTGTGTTATGGTGATGAAGCTCCTGCCTCGCGTTGTGTGTCTATGAGTAATTTATCAATAAATTTTGATATGAAAAATAATAACTTAGTAAATCTAAACGGAGATCCTTTAAAAATTTATTATCCAACAAATTTAAATTATGAATCTGATTATAATAATCTTTTTCCTATTGATTTAAATGCATGGCAAACTACATCAAATAACGACTCACATTCATTCTCATTTAACCCAATGTTTGTAAGCAATACCGATTTACACTCAAACGCAGTTTTACTTAACTCAAATGCAACACCAATAGCTCAAATTAATTATGATATTGATGGAGATATTAGAGATAATACAAATCCCGATATTGGTGCCGATGAATTTGATAATCCAATATTTAATATAGGCAATGACACAATAATTTGTTATTATGATGATAATTATAATATTAACGAACAAATTTATGATATTGGAACAGGATACGATTCTTATTTATGGTCAACAGGTTCAGATTCGTCTTCAACAGTTTTAATACCTGGTACAAATATTTTGTATAATTATTCTATTACGGTAACAAGTGGTGGTGAAACATATTCTGACACAATAATGATTGCTATAGATGAACCTATTGCAATAATACCAACTGATTATTGTATATCAATGGGAGATTCTTTAAATGTATGTGCACAAAATATGTCAAGCTACAATTGGAGTACTGGAGATACAACACGATGTATTTATTTAGACGCAATGGATTATTATGGACTTATAACTATTGAAGTTACAGATATTTATGCATGTAAAAATACTGAAACTGTAAATATTCAAGCAACATTTTTTCCTGCTTCTTTCGACTTACCAACAGACACAACTATTTGTTATGATGACGCAATATCAATAAAAGCAAATCAATATAATCAAACTGATGTTTATGATAAATACTCCTTTTTATGGAGTACAGGAGATACAACTCAAATTGTCACAGTAGATTCGCTAAGTTTCCCTATTGGAATACACGAAATTTCGGTTATTGTAATTAATCTAGAAACAGATTTAATGTGTGAATCTTATGATACTATTTTTGTAGAATTAAAAAATTGCAACTCGGTAAATGATATTGAAAACAAGAATAATATTAGCGTATATCCAAATCCGGTAAATGACTTTATTGTAATTCAAAATTCAAAATTAAGAATTCAAAATTTACAAATTCTTGATGTTACAGGTGAAAATGTCATTGCGAGCGAAGCGACGCAATCTCATTCTGTAAAAGATGTAACAATAGATATTTCCAAACTACAAAACGGAATATATTTTGTTAAAATAAATTTTGATGATAATTCGTTTGTAACGAAGAAATTTATTGTAAAACATTAGTATGATATTTAAAAATAATTTATTTCATAAAATGCAAAGTATCTCTAAGGTGCTTTGCATTTTTATTGTAATAATCTTATTTTCATACTCCTGCACAACACAAAATAACCCAAGAACACAAATACAACTCTCGCAAAATTGGCAATTTAAAGCTGTTGATGATAGCATTTGGTTAAAAGCAAAAGTCCCCGGAGTAATTCATCTCGATTTACTCGAAAACAAAATAATTCCAAACCCTTTCGACAGCAGAAACGAAGAAAATTTACAGTGGATTGGAGAGAAAGATTGGGAATATCAATTAAAATTTAATGCCGACACATTACCAAATTTTAAAACCACAGATTTAGTTTTTACCGGATTAGATACTTATGCAAGTATCTATTTAAATGATAGTCTAATTTTACAAGCCAATAATATGTATCGCATTTGGCGAATTTCTGTAAAAAAGTACTTGCAAAAAGGAGAAAATACTCTAAAAATTATTTTTAAAGCTCCTGAAAAAATAAATCAAGAAAAAGCCAATAAATTAACTTACAAACTACCCGACGAAAGAGCATTTTCACGAAAAGCTCCATATCAGTTTGGTTGGGATTGGGGAGCAAAATTTCTAACAGCAGGAATTTGGAAACCTGTTTATCTCGATTTTTGGGATAATGCAAAAATATCTGACATTCAAATTGTTCAAAATAAAGTTGATAGTTTAAATGCAAATATTACTGCGAAAATAAATATTATAAGTTCTGTAAATGAGAACTATCTTGTTAAAATATTTTCTGATGATAGCTTACTCACAGAAAAAGAAATACAATTAGAAAAAGGCAAAAAACAGTATCCGATAGATTTTAATATTAAAAAGCCAAAACTATGGTGGTGCAACGGAATGGGCAAAGCAAATTTGTATAATCTAAAATTTGAACTCATTCAAAATAAAACAATAATTGACAGCAAAACCGAAACAATAGGAATACGCACAATAGAACTTGTGCAAGAAACTGACAGCATTGGCAAAAGTTTTTATTTTAAATTAAACGGAAAACCAGTTTTTGCAAAAGGAGCAAATTGGGTTCCTGCCGATAATTTTTTACCACGACTTACAAAACAAGATTACGAAAAGCTAATAAAAGAGGCCGTTTGGTCAAACTTTAATATGCTACGAGTTTGGGGTGGTGGAATTTACGAAAGCGATGAGTTTTATAATCTTTGCGACCAAAATGGGATAATGGTTTGGCAAGATTTTATCTTTGCTTGCAATATGTACCCTGGCGATACAAATTTTGTAAACAGTGTAAAACACGAAGCAATTGACAATATTATTCGTTTGCGAAACCATGCAAGTTTAGCTCTTTGGTGCGGTAACAACGAGGTTGATAACGGCTGGAAAGATTGGGGCTGGCAAAAACAATTTGGCTATACCAAAAAAGATAGCACAGAGATATGGAATAACTACTTAAATATTTTTGAAAATTTGATTCCCAATTTAGTTGAAAAATACGATGGATCACGAAATTATCACCCATCATCGCCAACTTATGGCTGGGGGCACAAAGAAAATTTTTCGCATGGCGATTCGCATTATTGGGGAGTTTGGTGGGGACACGAGCCATTCGAAGTTTTCAATACAAAAATAGGTAGGTTTATGAGTGAATACGGTTTTCAAGCATTGTCAAACATAAAAAGCATAAAACAATTTACTCCTGAATATCAACTATATATTGGTTCACCAACAATGAAAACCCATCAAAAACACACAACAGGTTACCAAACTATTGATGAGTATTTACAGCAATATTATAAACCAACAAAGAACTTTGAAGAATATATTTATCTATCGCAATTAACACAAGCCGAAGGAATTACAACTGCAATAGAAGCACATCGCAGAGCAATGCCTGTTTGTATGGGAACTATCTATTGGCAATTTAACGACGCTTGGCCTGTTACATCTTGGTCGGGCATAGATTATTATGGACGCAGAAAAGCATTACAATATTTTGTAAAACAAGCATATAAACCAATAATAATTTCTACTATTGAAAACGGTGATAGCATTAATATCTATGTTATATCTGATAATCAACAAAATAGAAGTTTAGTTTTGAAAATTTATGAAAAAAACTTTTTTGGCAAAACATTGTTTTCCGATAGTATTAATTTTGATATAAAGAACAGCTCAAAACCTACATACAAACTTGCAAATAACAAGAATAAACAAACATTTATTTACACTGAATTGTATAATGGTGAAAAGTTATTAGATGAAGATTTCTACTACTTTGCAAAACCAAAATATTTACAATTACCAACAACTAAAATAGATATATCAATAAAAAATAAAGAGAATTATACTACAATACTTCTACAATCAAATGTTTTGGTAAAAAATGTAGAATTAATTAGTAATTTAGACGGCAAGTTTTCCGATAATTATTTTGACTTGCTTCCTAATACAAAAAAAGAAGTAAAGTTTTATAGAAAGGGGAATGGAGAATTAAAAATTGAATATAGGTGTTTGAATAATTTATCGAAGAAATAGAAGTAATTACAAATGAGTTTTTTATTAAAAAATAAAATATATATAATTTATTATTTATCAGTTTTTATATCAATATATAATATTTTAATAGTTTCATTTTCTTTAGCATTTTCAAGTGAAGATGGCAATTCATTGTCAATTAACATGTTATTTAGCTATATTTCATTTTGGTCAAGTTTGCTTTATTTGTTAATCTTTAGTTGGCTATTTTTATTTCTTAATAAAATAGGAAGAATACTTGCTATTCTATGTTTAAGCTTAATATTAATTACATCATTAAGAATATTATATATTCAATTTTCGTGGGATATTTTAATCGTAATAATATCTTTTTTTATCATTATTTTATTCCATTTTTTTGAATTCAATAAAAAAAAATTAACAATTAATAAAAAGGCTAAAATTATTATGAGTTTTATCCCAAGTATATTATTACTATTGTTATTCTTTTTATTAAAGATATAAATGTTTTAAAAATAATTCTATGAAAAAAATCTTATTTCTATCATTAACAGTTATCTCCGTGATAATAATTCTTTTTCAATTTTCAAAAAATACAGAAAATAGAATATTACCAAAACCTATTGATACAAAGATACTTGGAGATGTAGATGATAATCTGCTTAAACGAAAAGAGTGGATTGAAAAAATGCACAGAGCTGCACCCAAAACAAATTGGCGTGCAATTGATATGGCTACAAGAACTGAAAAAGCAAAAGTATTATCAGAAAATAAATTATTAAAAAATACAAATTTAGATATTGCAAATGGCGATTTAGTAGGAGATTGGCGCGAAGTTGGCTCAAAAAATTTAGCAGGTAGAACTATTTGTGTAGAATATGATGCTGTTCAAGATTCAATTTATTGTGCTACAGATGGGGGGAATATTTGGAAAGCTTCTAAAAATAGTACAAGTTGGAGGTGTTTGAATAATAATTTTAAAATTCCCCAAATTAGGATGGTAAAAAAAGTTCCAAATAATGGAGGTTATAGGCTTTTAGTTTCTTCAGAAGAATCAGAAGTACCAAGTTTTTGGTATTCTGATGATGATGGCATAACTTGGAGTAGCTCAACAGGATTATCGAACATTGCAAATTGGGGAGCAGCTGTTAGAACAGTTGTTGCAAACAATGCCGATAACACAATTTATTTACTTGCTTTTGAATGGGACTATTCTGCTTGGGAAGAAGTTACTTGCTTGTATGTATCGGAAGATAAGGGAGTTTCTTTCACTAAAGTTCAAACATATCTTTCTTCAATTTATGGTTACAAAAATAGATTTGATTTATGGACATCGTCAATAGAAAATACAAATGTTTATTTTATGCAAAATGATAGTATTTTTTATATTGATAATACTAACTCACTTGTATTTATAAATAATATACCTGTTTCAAATTCAGGGAATTTACTTCTTTCAGGAGTTAAAACAGATAGCCAAACTTATTTATATGTAGCAAATTATGAAAATAACAATACCAATTTTTATCAGTCTAGCGATGCGGGACAAACTTGGACACAAAAAGGAAGTGTTGCTACTAATCCTTTTATGAGAGGAAGTTTTAGTGTATCGCAAAAAAATCCTGATATCTTGTATTATGGAGGTGTGGAATGCTATGTGAGTAGTAACAGCGCTACATCTTGGTCAAAAATAAATAACTGGGATGATTATTATGGCAATATTGTAAACAAATTACATGCTGATATACCTGGAATAAACTCATTTATTGATGATTCAGGGGAAGAGTTTATTTATATAAATACTGATGGAGGAACTTACATATCATATGATAACCTACAAAATGTAAGTAATATTTCAACAATTAATTTAAATATAAGCCAGTACTACTCTGTATATTCACACAGAGCCAACAATCAGTATATTTTTGCAGGTTCGCAAGATCAAGGATATCAATTATGTGATAATAATGATGATTTGGGTACAGAAGATTTTGCTCAAATTGTTAGTGGCGATTACGGACATATAGTTTCAGGTAATGGAGGTAATAGCATTTGGTTAGTATATCCCGGATATGCTGTTTATTATCCAAATGCTGTAACAAGTCCTAGTGCAGCTAATTGGTGGACTTTTACTTGTTCTGGTCAGTTTTGGATACCGCCTTTAATGGAAGACCCAAATTATCCTAACAGTGTATTTCTTGGTGGAGGGACTACAACATCAGGCACACATATCTTTCATTTAACTTCATCGGGTAGCACTATTGGTGTTGATGAACAAAGTTTTGACTTTACAGGTAATTCTGGTGCATCAGCAATTTCTGCTATGGCATATTCTCCAATAAATACAAACTACCGTTATGTAATGAATGGCAATGGTGACTTCTTTGCATCAACAGATGGCGGTACAACCTGGACTGAAACAACAGGTTTTGATGGACCTGATGGAAACTATTTATATGGAGCTAAAATTGTTCCATCACAAACCGAACTAGGAAAAGTTTATGTAGCAGGTAGCGGATATTCTAACCCACCTGTTTTTGTTTCAACAAATAACGGAGCAAGTTTTTCGGCACTAAATGCCGGTTTACCTAATACTATGGTTTATGATATGGCTATCACACAAGATGACAATTATTTATTTGCTGCAACCGAAGTAGGTCCTTATGTTTATATTGCAGAAAACAATCAGTGGTACGACTTATCAGAGGGTTTTGCTCCCGACCAAACTTATTGGGCTGTTGATTATTTACCTCTTACAAAAACAGTTCGTTTTGGAACTTATGGTCGAGGAATTTGGGATTTTGTTATTGATGATAATACAACTTCAATAAATGAAATTACTGAAAACAATATATCTATTTATCCAAATCCAACATCACAAATACTTAATATTGAAAATAATAATGATGAGATATCAATTTATAATTTATCGGGAAAACTAATAATAAAAACCCGTGATAATAAAATTGATGTATCTGATTGGAATAATGGGGTTTATATTATAAAGACAAAAGAATTTGTTGAGAAGTTTGTGAAGATGTAAAAGCACCCTGAAGGTGCTATGCACTTTAAAAGAAAAAACATGAAAAAACTAATTTTAATAACAGTAGCAGCAATAAGCCTAATAGCTTGTACAACAAAAAAGCCAATTGAAAATCCTGTTAAAGATATAACAGAACTTGGTTTGTTACCACAAGTACAAAAAGCAGAACTGCAAAAAGGGGCATTTGTTTTTAGCAATAAAACAAGAATTGTTTCTTTGTCGGATATTGACAGCATTGGAGTAACAGATTTGCGAGTTTTAAATTTTGTAAAAACAAATTTATACGATTTGGCATTTGCACCAAAAGACAGTAGTTTAAATAATATTTTAATTTTCAATAAATTAAAAGAAACTGATAAGTTGCTAGATGAAGCTTATGTATTGGAAATAAATCCGAAGCATATTGAAATAAAAGCTTCGAGCAATGCAGGTTTTTTCTACGGGCTACAAACTCTAAGGCAAATTTTACCCGATACTTTAACAGGTAGCGATACAATTCCTGCAATAAAAATTGAAGATTATCCGCAGTTTAAATGGCGTGGTGCACATCTCGATGTTTGTCGTCATTTTTTCGATAAGAAGTTTGTGAAAAAGTATATCGACCTTTTAGCAAAACACAAAATGAATACTTTTCATTGGCATTTAACCGAAGATCAAGGATGGCGAATTGAGATTAAGAAATATCCAAAACTTACCGAGATTGGATCTGTAAGAAAAGAAACCATAGTAGATAAAAACTTTGAGCCATTTGTTGGCGATGGTAAAGAATACGGTGGTTTTTACACCCAAGAAGATATAAAAGAAATTGTTGCTTATGCTAACGATAGATTTATTACCATTGTTCCCGAAATAGAAATGCCTGGGCATTCTTTGGCAGCATTGGCAGCATATACTAATCTTTCTTGCACAGGAGATCCTTTTGAGGTAATGACACGTTGGGGAGTTTCGCACGATATTTACTGTGCAGGAAATGATAGTGTCTTCTACTTTTTACAAGATATACTTGATGAGGTTCTTGCTCTTTTCCCATCAAAATACATACATATTGGTGGCGATGAAGCACCAAAAACACGCTGGGAAGAATGTCCTAAATGCCAAGCAAGAATTAAGGTGGAGGGCTTAAAAGACGAGCACGAACTACAATCATATTTTATTACAAGAATAGAAAAATATTTGAACAGCAAAGGTCGCCAAATAATTGGTTGGGACGAGATTTTGGAAGGCGGTTTAGCACCTAATGCTGCAGTAATGTCGTGGCGTGGCGAAAAAGGCGGAATTGAAGCAGCAAATCAAAATCATTATATTGTAATGACACCAGGCAAACCTTGCTATTTCGACCATTATCAAAGCGAGGATAAAGATAAAGAACCACTTGCAATTGGTGGATATAATTCGCTACAAGCAGTTTACGAATATAATCCAATTCCTGCCGAATTACCAAAAGAAAAACAAAAATACATACTTGGTTCACAAGCTAATGTTTGGACAGAATATATTCAGACATCACAGCAAGTGGAATATATGACTTATCCACGACTGTGTGCTTTATCGGAAGTAGTTTGGACAGGCGATAACAAAACTAACTACGGAGATTTTGTAAAACGTCTGCAAAACAAACACTTGTTGCGTTTACAAACTTGGGGTGTTAATTATCGGGAGTTGGATTAGCTTGTTAAGTTAAAAGCGGTTATGCAATTTTTATAATAAACCACAGATTTCTCAGATTAACACAGATTAAAAAATCCTACAAATCCAATAAATCTGTGGTTAAATTAAATCATTATAAAACCCAGGATACGATTTATTTATAGTATCTTTATTTAAAACTTCAATTTTAATCTCAGGCAAAATATTAAATAAATATCCTGCCATAGCAATACGATGATCGTTATGCGAATCGATAGTTGTAGGTTTTATTTCCCCACCTTCAATAAACATTAAATCATCTTGCAAATTTATTTTGACACCCATTTTTGCAAATTCTTGCTGCAAAGTTTTTGCACGGTTACTTTCTTTATGGATTAAACGATTTACACCCGTAATTTTTGTTGTGCCTTTGCAAACAGCAGCCAAACTCACAAGTGGCGGAAACAAATCGGGGCAATGAGTTGCGTCAAAATCAAACGCATTTAATTGATTTTTCTCTACAAGTACAGAATCTTCATTTATTGTGATTTTTGCTCCTGCCAATTCCAATGCCTCTAATATTTTTTTGTCGGCTTGTTGCGAATTTGCACTAAGATTTTCTACCTCAATTTTATTTGATATTGCTCCTGCAACAAGTAAAAATGCTGCTCCGCTCCAGTCTCCTTCAATATTATATTTTTTGCCTCTATATTTTTGATTTCCTTTTATGATAAACTCTTGATAATCATTATTAACCACCTTTACACCAAAGTTTTTCATTATTGATAGCGTCATATCAATATAAGGTTTGCTTTTTAAATTTTTTACCAAGATTTTTGAATCTCCATCAAGTAAAGGAAGTGCTATTAACAAACCCGTTAAAAGCTGAGAGCCAAGCGAACCGTCAATTTCAATTTCGGCAGCTTGCAATTTGCCATTAATTTGCAATGGCAATTTTCCTGCATTCGATTTTATATCAACACCAAGTTTTGCAAGGGTTTCAACAATACTTTCGATAGGGCGATTTAGCAAAGAGCCCATGCCTGTAAAACTGAAATTATCAGCATTTAAAGCTAAAATAGGGCTAAACATTCTAATACTCAATCCTGCTTCGCCTGCAAAAAAATCTTTATTTAAAATCTCATTTTTTCTTGGATATATCCACAACATTCCATTATCTTCTTCCGTTTCGCTACCAAGTTGTTCTACAATATTTTTTGCAATAATTGTGTCATCACACCAAGTTATATTTTGCAAAATACTTGTCATTTCGGCTAAAGAAGCAATTGCCAAAGCTCTTTGAAAATACGATTTTGAAGCAGGTGCCTTTATTTTCATTTTAATTCATAGTTTACTAATTTATCAATAATTTCATCTATTGTTTTGTTGCTTGTATCTACTATTAAGTCAGCAGATTGTGCATAAAACAAAAACCTTTCTTTCATTAATTCGTCAACACGCTCTTTTGTAAAATTGTTTTTTAAGAGAGGACGATTTTCAGGTTCTGTCCTTACCATAATTGCTTCGGTATTAGCATACAGCCAAATTGCATAAAAGTTTTCGGTTAATATTTTTCGATTTTCTTCTGCCA
>Ga0256827_10000169_pt1 | contig 37055 bp, 38 predicted proteins | sample CV84metaG_FD_185977 | JGI IMG/M metagenome (GOLD analysis project Ga0256827, IMG submission 185977) | Hydrothermal vent microbial communities from East Pacific Rise, Pacific Ocean - CV84 | ecosystem: Environmental > Aquatic > Marine > Hydrothermal vents | place: Pacific Ocean: East Pacific Rise... | reverse complement strand
AATGCATCTATATACAACAGTCCCAGAAGATGAACGATATGATTGTAATTTTTCAATATATAATAGACCTCCAGCATTTTTAAAAAGGGAAAGTGGAAAATTAATAACACTTGCATTTGTATCTTTAATATTGGCATTTGCATATCCTGTTACATATTGGTCATTAAATTATGCACAAAGTTTACAAGAAGATATTTTACAACAAAAATATCGTGAGATACACAACATAAAGACAACAAGACAAGCTACTATAAAAAATAAACAAGCAGATAAAGAAAAATATATAAAATTGATATCAACAGAAAAAAAAGAATTTTCAAATAAAAAAAATACTTTGACTACTATACATAAGGTAAAAGTAGATTATCCAATGAAAGCTAAACTTGTAACCTTATTAACAAAAGATTTAAATAGATATAATGTTAAAATGGAGTCACTATATTATAATGAAGATAAAAACAAAAAATTTCTTACTCTTAATTTAGTTTCTAAAAAGGATAGAAGAATAACAAAACTAATTGAATATATGACAGCGAAATATGATACAAGATTTCAATTATCGTTGGAAAAAATCGAATTTATTGATGATTTTAAAGTTTACAGAGCTCAATTAAAGGTAGTTATATTATGAAATCTAAATTTCTCAAAATAAATATAGAAGATTACCTTCATGGGATAGATAATACCTTTAAAAATAAAAGTAAAAAAGATATATACATGATTTATATTATTGTTTTTGCTTCAATATTTGCATTTTCTTATCTTTTATTTTGGGATTCATCATTTAGTAGTTTTGAAAGAACAAGAAAAAGTGTAATCGTGCTAAAAGACAAGATTGCTGCTGATAAAATTTATCTTCAAGTAAACCCTCAAAATAAAATCACAAGACTTGATAATGAAATAAAAATAGCAAAAAATGAATTAAATATATACAAAGACAAAAATGCGTATATAAAAAATAGAATAGAAACTATACCATTTTTATTATATGATGAAAGAACATGGGGAGAATATATAGATTCTATCTCTACTAATGCCCAGACCTATCATGTCAAGATGGATACTCTGTATAATAAATATTCAAAATCAGCAAAACTATTTGGACATATACTAGATATAAATATAAAAGTTGAAGGTAAATTTAAAAACACAATGAAATTTATAAATAAATTAGAACAAAATGATCTTGTCGTAGATATTCATAACTTTAAAATAGTTGCGGATAAGCAACTTCAAACAGACTTAAACATATCAGTATGGGGGATAACATATTAATGAAAACATTTTTTTCCATACTCATAATCAGTACTATTCTATATTCTGATGATTTATCTTGGGTAAATGAACAAATAGATGCTATAAAACCACCAAGACATGGACTTAAATCATCATATATATCTAAAACTAAAAATCCTTTTGTATTTTTAGATAAAGAAGCTATTAAAACCACTAAGAGTAAAGCAAAAATTTACAAAAGAAATAAAGTAAATAAAAAAATAAAATATAATTCTAAAAAAGTAAATAAACAAAAGTTTATAAAAGAAAAGACAGCTAATGATTTTATACTTAAAATAGTATTAAACAAAGCATTTATGATTAATAATAAATGGTATAAAGAAGGTGATAAAATCAGCGGATATAAAATTATAAAACTTAATTTTAATACAGTTCTTTTAGATAATAAAAAAAGAGAGATAATTCTTACAACTAAAAGTCAAAATTCAAAATTAAAATTCAACCAATAGATAGGGATAGAAAAATGAACTTCATAAAACCATCAATTTGCTCAGCATTATTAGTAGCGATGTTATCAACAAGTAGTTTTGCAGACTGTTCTTATGAACTATTTAGCATAAGCTCAGCCAAAAATACAAAAATTATAGACTTTATAGACCAATTAAGTGATGAATGTGGATTTAGTATCATAGTTTCAGATCCTAATGCAGAAAAATTTTTAAATACAAATCTAAATAAAACAAATCTAAAGAATTTAACTATTGATGAAGTATTAAATATTGTACTTAATGAAAACAACCTATCATATACACTTCAAAATAATTTACTTAAAATTTCTTATCTTAGAACTAAAGTTTTTGAAATAGACTATATATTATCTCAAAGAAAAAGCGAAGGAAGTACTGATGTAACATTAAGTTCATCATCAGCATCACAAGGTGGTACAACAGGAGATTCTCAACCTTCAACAGGAAATTCTGGACAAAATTCGTCTAGCCCAGGAGAATCACAAACTGGTATAAAAATAGAAAGTACAGATGAAGTTAAATTTTGGGAAGAATTAGACACTGAATTCCAGAGTATTTTAAATAGACCTCATGATATTTATAAAGCACAAAAGCCAGATATAAATAAAAATGCAGGATTAGTAACAGTTACTGCTACCCTAAAGCAATTAAACCGTTTTGAAAAATATCTAAAAAGACTTCAAGATAAAGTTCAACTTCAAGTTTTAATCGATGTTCAATTACTTGCAGTTACAATGCAAGAAGGTAAAACAACTGGTATAGACTGGCAACAATTATATGCTCTTCAAAATGTAAATATAAAAGCAAATTATGCCGATGTGAAGGGTGGTTCAGGAACTGCTACAGCTGCAACAGCAAGTGCAGTTGATGGTATTACTCATGCTATAACTATAGAAGGTGGAGGTAGTTTAAATCAAGTCATAAAATTTCTACAATCTCAAGGAAATGTAAATGCCATATCAAATCCAAAAGTATTGACTCTCAATAACCAACCAGCATTAATCACTGCAGGAACTGAATACTTTTATAAAATAAAATCAGAAACAACACAGCAAGGAACTAGTGGTGGTGTTGCAGCAACTACACAAAATGATACAGTACAATCTGTTTTTGCTGGTGTTTTACTAACTATAACACCAGAGATATCAGATAATAATACAATAACATTAAAGATAAATCCATCTGTTTCTGAGACAACAGTTGATATGTCACAGGAAAATAATACAGGAAGGGATATGCCACCAGATTTACTACGTCGTCAACTATCATCTGTTGTTACAGTCAAAGATGGTAACAGAATTATACTTGGTGGACTTATAAATACAAAAACAACCAATAAATCAAATAAAGTCCCACTACTTGGAGATATACCTGTTATCAGTTACCTTTTTAAATATGAAGAAAAAATAAAAACCACAGAAGAATTAGTAGTTATTATAGAACCACATATCATACATAAAGAAAAAAACACAATATCATTAAAAGAATTAGGTTATGAAGGTATAGATGATATAATTTTAAATACAAATTCATCACAATCTGAAAATATGACAAATTTAGGTAAAATTAATGCAAGTAAAGTTGGATTAAAAGCACCTAAAGACACTCATTAAAAAAGGATTTTATCTATGAACAGTATCTATGAGAATTCTAAAAATGTTTTTTTAGATATTGTGAATGCAAAAGATTACATACAGCTTGATAGAGTTTCTACAATATATCAAGCACTAAAAGATTCTATACGAAAACCATTAAAAATGATACTTTTATATGGAAAACCAGGAACAGGAAAAAGTATGTTTCTGACAAAATTATACAATGATTTATCAGCTAGTCAAAGAATATATTTATATCAAACACCTATACTAGATGATAGTGAATTTTATAAAACACTTGCTCAAGATATCTTTGGAATTAGATATTCTGGTGAATTAACATTTACTCAATTTATGAAAGTTATAAAAGCAAAAGAAACAGAAGAAGTTCCTGTAGTTTTACTAGATGAAGCACAATTGTATTCAGAAGGATTGATGGAAAAGATAAGACTTTTATCAGATACAAGAAGCATAAAATTTGTTATTACTCTTCATAAAACAGAAAAAGAAGACCTCATAGCTAAGGAACATTTTCAAACCAGGATATGGGAAACTATAGAACTTGAAAATGCTTCTACAAATGAATTAAAAATATATATACAAAAAAAACTAATGAAAGCCAATTGTTTCGATGCGGCGAATATGTTCACACAAAAATCAGTTAATCATATCTTTAAATTAACAAATGGAAATTATAGAGATACAAATAAGCTCCTTTATACACTGTTTGAAATATACCATACATATGAAATAAACAATCAAAGACATCTTATTAAAAATGATAAAATAAAAACAAAGCATATAGAAATGGCTGCCATACATACAGGTTTAATAAATGCTTAATTTAATTGAATTAGAAAAAAAATGGTTAAGGTATAAAATAAAATCGTTTATCCCGCATATTATTATAGGTATTAGTTTATTAATTATATTTGTTTTATTGATTATATTCTTTGATACTTCAAAATCTAAAGAAATACAACCTATCAAAAAAAATGCAAAGATAGAGACAAAACCTAAAATAAGAATAATTAAGGATAAACCACTTAATATAAAAAAAACACCTATAATAGATATAGAAAAGCAAACAAAAATTTCACCATCTTTAAATTTTATATACGAATTAGAAACACAAAATCAAAATTTTAAAGAAAAAGAAAATAATAAAATAATAAAGTATTATAAAGAACCATCAACACCAAAGAACACTATAAAAACTGTTACAGTTAACGAAGTAAAACAAACGAGCAAGCCAGTACAAGAAACAAAAATAGAACAAAAAGTTAAAGAAAAGAATACAGATATTGTAATTCAAAAACAAAATACACAAAATGATATTTATGAGATAATCAAAAGATTTAAAAAAAGTCATAATCCTGCCTTAAGTCTATTTGTTGCTAAAAAATATTATGACCTTGGATATTATCATCAATCTTACAATTATGCACTTGTAACAAATGAACTAAATAGTGAAATTGAAGAAAGCTGGATTATCTTTTCTAAATCATTGGTAAAACTTGGAGAAAAAGATAAAGCAATGAAAATTCTTAAAAGATATATTATAAATTCACATTCTAGTAATGCTCAAATACTTTTAAATGATATACAAGCAGGAAAATTCAAGTGAAAACAATACTTTTAACATTAATAATTATTTTAAATTTATCTGCAAATATAAAATATGAAATTTATAATTTATATAAAAATAAAGAGTATGAACAAGCATGCAAATATGGTATTAAAAACTTTAACTCATTTAAAAATGATGAGAAATATGTATCTTTATATGCTTTTTCATGTTTATACTCTGACTATATTGATAGACTTATAGTTCCAACAACTATGCTTAGACATTCAGAAGAAGCAAGAGCAAATGCAGCATACTTTTCTATTATACTAATGCAGAAAAAACTTTTATATCATGCTATGATAGACAACTTTGAACTATCATCTATGAAGCTTCCAACAACAGACTTTATATTATCTAAAGTATTTAACATGTATATAGAACTTGGTAAACATAAAAAAAGAGAATATTATATATTTCAAGATCCAAAAGATAAAAGAATGAGTTATAAACTTTATCTCATAAAAGATCAAGGAATAACAAAAATAGTAATAGAAGAATATTATGATACAATAAGCGTAAAACGACACACTTATTGGTAAAGGTGAATTATGGATAGAATAACAACTGATTTGCTTGCTAATGGCTCTATAATGAAGGGGCAAGTTGAACGTTTACTAGCAAAAGGTATTAGTGAGAACCTTATATTGAGAGATATAACATTGTCTGGTTTTATGACAATGGATAGATTAATAAGATTCATAGTACAACAAGTAAGAGATGGTATATATGATTTATCTATAATAGACAATTATGACTATATTCAAGAAAAAGCAGTTTTACAAAAACTAGCTGAAGAATTAAATATTATGTTTATTGATTTAGATTCTATAGATATGGATTATCATTTAACATCTAAATTTCCACTTGCCCAACTCCAAAAATACAATGTTATACCTATATCACAAGACGATATGAGTGTTACTGTGGCTTTTGATGATCCTTTAGATATAGATGCGCAAGAAGCCATTCAAAGATTTTTTCCTAGAAAAATATTAAAAATTGCATTATCTACCAAAAAACAAATCAGTTCATATTTATATAAAATAGGTCTAAAAGACAGCGTAAAAGATCTTATTAAAAAAATACATGATGAACTAAATTCTATAAACACATTAGAAGAACAGCAAGAAGCATCTTCAATACTAATGCTTATTGATGTTGTACTTAAAAACTGTATCTCAAACCGTGCTAGTGATATTCATATAGAACCAACTGAAAAAAACTGTGTTGTTCGTGGTAGAGTTGATGGCAAACTTGTTGAGATGTTTATTTTTGAAAAGTATATTTATCCACCTCTAGCCTCAAGACTAAAACTACTTGCTAATTTAGATATAGCAGAAAAAAGAAAACCACAAGATGGACGTTTTTCTACGTTAGTTGGTTCAAGAGAATACGATTTTCGTATATCAACACTTCCTATACTATATGGTGAATCAATAGTTATGCGTGTCTTAGATAAAGAAAAAGCTCTTGTAAGATTAGAAGATGCGGGTATGGATAGTGTAAGTTATCATAAACTTTTAAAAGGTCTAGAAGCTCCATATGGAATAATCTTAGTAACAGGTCCTACAGGTTCCGGTAAAACAACGACTCTTTATGGTGCACTAAATGAATTAAGAAATGTTGAAGATAAAGTTATTACAGTTGAAGATCCTGTTGAATATAGAATGAATCTTATCCAACAAGTTCAGGTAAATCCAAAAGTTGGCTTAAGTTTTGCAGACGCACTTCGCTCTATACTCCGTCAAGATCCAGATAAGATAATGATAGGTGAAATTCGCGATCAAGAAACATTAGAAATAGCTATTAAAGCTGCTCTTACAGGTCATATGGTTATATCTACATTGCATACAAATGATTCAATAAGTGCTATACCACGTATGGCTGATATGGGAATAGAACATTATCTCATTTCTGGTGCATTAGTAGCTATACAAGCTCAACGTCTTGTTAGAAAAATATGTCCTCATTGTAAGGTGGAAGATAAACTTTCAGCATCTGTACTTGAAGAGATTGATGAAGTTATCCAAGATGGTGTAAGATTTTATAAAGGGTCAGGATGTAAAGAATGTGGAGATAGTGGATATCTTGGTAGGGAAATGATTTGTGAAGTTTTAACCATAACAGAAGAGTTGTCATCACTTATAGCAAAAGGTGCATCAAAAGATGAAATGTTAGTACAAGCGAAAAAAGATGGATTTATAAATATATTTCATAACGGTATACAAAAAGCTATAGATGGAATTACTAGTATAGAAGAAATTTTAAAGGTGGCAAAAGGATAATGAAATACTTTGTAGCTACAATACTTTCAAAAGGCAAAAAACAAGAAATTGGATTATATGCCGAAAACAAAAAGGAAGCAAATAGTTTTGCGAAACTAAAATACACTGGGATTATTATAAAAGTTGTTGAAACAGAAGAACCATTTGAAATGAAATTTAAAAGATTTCAAGATGATTTACTAAAAAATTTCAAAAAAAAGAAAATAAAACAAGATGCACTTATAGCTGCTATTAGACAATTAGCAGTTATGACAAATGCTGGTATATCTATTCATGATTCCTTAAATGAAATAGCAAATGCAACAACAGATGAAGCTTTAAATACTGTCTTTGCAAAACTAGCAGATGATATAAACTCTGGTTTGTCACTATCTGATACTATGGAAAATTTTAGATTTGAACTTGGAAACTTAACTATAGCAATGGTAAAACTTGGAGAAAAAACTGGTAATTTAGATGAAGCATTATACTCATTAGCAGATATGTTAGAAGAGATTAGAGCCAACTTTGTAAAATTTAAAAAAGCTATGGCCTACCCTAGAAATGTAATGATAGCTATGGCTATTGCATTTACAATATTGATATCATATGTTGTTCCACAATTCAAAAAAATATTTGAAGAACTTCACTCTGAACTACCTGTACCTACACAAATATTATTATTTTTAGAACATATATTTAATAATTATGGATTATATATAATTTTTGGAATCGTTACTATTTTTATAATTTTCAAGTATCTCATAAGCAATTATAAAAATATAAGATTTTCATGGCATAGACTATTATTAAAAACATATTTAATAAAACATATTATAAAATTTTCTACTCTTAGTAGATTTACATTAGTATTTTCTGAACTAATTCGTTCTGGTATCCCTATAGCTGAAGCACTTCAAACTGCAATAGAGATGATAGACAATCTTCCTCTTAAACAAAAATTATCAAGTGTTATTATTACGGTTGAAAAAGGAGGAACATTAAATAAAGGTTTAAAAGAAACTGAGCTTTTTGAAAATATGATTATCCAAATGGTACGTGCAGGTGAAGATAGTGGTACTTTGGATACCATGATAAAAAAAGTTGCAGAATACTATAAAATGAAATTTGATGCTATTATAGATGGACTTAGTGAAGCTATAGAACCTATTATGTTAATTATACTCGCTGCAATGGTTCTTTTACTAGCGCTTGGTATATTCTTACCTATGTGGGACTTAGGAAATGCTATAAAAGGTCATTAAAAAAATTATATAATTTTCTTAATGACACGAGATACTTTCTCTAAAAAAGATTTCATTCCTACCTCATCAGATACTATTTCATATACAACATCTGATGAAAATAATTTATCTTTTATCCTAATACCAAAATGTTCACATTCGTATTCTATAAATCTAACATCAGTATATTCAAGTATAATTTTTTTATAAATTTCTTTTTTATATTCTATAAGTTTTGATTCTTCAACTACTAAATTAACAGCATCACTATATGCTCTCACTAACCCACCAGTACCAAGTTTTGTACCACCAAAATAGCGAACAATTATCACAGCAGTATTAATTAAATCTTGACCTTGTAATACTATCAAAGAAGGCTTACCTGATGTCCCTTTTGGCTCACCATCATCACCAGAGTGTTCAACTATTTGTTCAAACTCATTTAAATATCTAAACGCTGTAACAAAATGTCTTGCTTTTGGATGTTCATGTTTTAAATCTTCTAAAACTGTATCGTAGAGAGCATAAGGGATAAGGTGAGCAATAAACTTTGACTGCTTCACCTCTAAAGTGGATGTAAAATGTTCCTGTACAAACTGCATATTTATGCTAAATTTGTATATATTTTTTGAACATCCTCATCATCTTCTAATTTTTCCAATATCTTATCTATATCTTTTTGTTGATCTTCACTTATTTCAATTGGAGTATTTGCTATACGCTCTAAAGTTGCTTTTTTAATCTCTATCCCCATACCTTCAAGTGCTTCATTAAGAGTACCAAAACTTGTATAATCTGCAGTTACAAGACACTCTCCATCTTCCTCTTCTATCTCTTCAAGACCAGCATCTATAAGCTCTAACTCTAACTCTTCTATATCCATATCATCTTTTAAATCAAACTCAAAAAGTGCTTTACGCGAGAACATAAACTCTAAAGAGCCTTTATTTAACATCTCTGCACCATTTTTAGTTAAAATATTTTTTACGTTTGCAACTGTACGAGTGTTATTATCTGTCGCACATTCTATAAATATCAATACACCATGAGGTGCTTTACCCTCAAAATTTACTTCAGCCATATCTTTAAGATCTTTTGCTGTTGCTCTTTTTATAGCCGCATCAATATTATCTTTTGGCATATTCTCAGCTTTTGCATTTAGTATAGCAGTACGAAGTTTTGGATTCATATCTGGATCACCACCACCATCCTTAGCAGCCATAGTTATTATCTTTCCAAGTTTTGGAAATAATTTTGACATTGCTCCCCATCTTTTTAATTTTGAAGCTTTTCTGTATTCAAATGCTCTACCCATAAATATATCCTAATAAATTAATTTTTGAAATTATACCATTTTCGCTGTATAATATCATATAAGGAAAATATATGCGTCTAAGTTTTAGATTAAAACACTTCTTCTTCAGTGCTTTTCGTGAACTATTTGTACATCATCATGGTTCATTAGAATTTCGAGCTAAGATATTTGCACTTGTTATCGGGGCTAATGACAAGGCAAAAGTTGAAAATTTTATAATAGTCAAAGATATTGGTATGAATATATATGATGGTGACGAAGATAGATCAAATCTGCTAATGATGTCAACAAAAGAGTATGTACAAAAAATTAGGGATGATAATGGATTGGGGATGGATCTTCTTGTTGATAGTATACAAAAAGATTTAAAACTTGCACCTAGATATGCAAAAAAAATAGATATAAAAGCTTTAAAATTATTGTTATCTTTAACACACGACGAAGACACTTTAGCTTATCAGAACAATATATTAGAATTTTTACAAAAATTAAAAGACGAAATACTAAATAAAAAAGGATAAATAATGGATTTACAAACAAAAGCTTTACATTTTGGATACGAAAAAGATTCACAAGGAACTATGGCGGTTCCCATATACCAAACAACAGCATATGAATTTAAAGATGTTGAACATGCAGCAAATCTTTTTTCATTAAAGGAACTTGGAAATATATATACAAGACTAAATAATCCAACTACAGATGTTTTTGAAAAGAGATTTGCAGAATTAGAGGGGGGAGAAGCAGCTATAGCAACATCTAGCGGTATGAGTGCAATATTCTTTGCCATAGTAAATGCAGCAGAAGCTGGTGACAATATAATATGTGCTAAACAACTATATGGTGGGAGTTTAACACAAACAACTCATACACTTAAAAGATTTGGAATAGAATCACGCTTCTTTGACGTTCATAACCCATCAGAGATAACAACACTTATAGATAATAAAACGAAAGTTATCTTTTTTGAATCTTTAACAAACCCAAGTATAGATGTAGCAGATATAGAAGCAATAACACAAATAGCAAACAAATATAATATTCTTACAGTTGTAGACAATACAGTAGCAACACCTATATTATGTCGCCCACTAGAACATGGTGCAGATATAACAGTACATAGTGCTTCAAAATATACAACAGGACAAGGTTTAGCTATAGGAGGTATACTTATTGAAAGAAAAAATCTTTTAGAAAAATTAAAAGACAATCCTCGTTATATGCACTTTAATGAACCAGATGAATCTTACCATGGACTTGTTTATGTAAATATTCCACTTCCACCATTTACACTAAGAGCAAGACTATCACTTCTTAGAGATATAGGTGCCGTTAGTTCACCATTTAATTCTTGGTTGTTTATTCAAGGTTTAGAGCATCTTTCATTAAGAATGAAAGAACATTCTAGTAATGCATTAGCGTTAGCAGAATATCTAGAGACTCACCCTAAAGTAAAAAAAGTAAATTATCCAGGATTAAGATCAAATTCTAATTATGAAATGGCACAAAAATATTTTCAAGATGGCGCTTGTAGTGGTCTTTTAAGTTTTGAAGTAAACTCTTTAGATGAAGCTACTAAAATAGTAAATGCTACAAAACTTTATTCTTTAGTTGTAAATATAGGTGATTCAAAATCAATAATTACACATCCAGCATCTACAACACATCAACAATTATCTAAAGAAGAGCTTATAGCTTGTGGTGTGCCATCGGGTTTAATAAGAATATCTGTAGGTTTAGAAAGTAAAAAAGACCTTATAGAAGATATAAAACAAGCACTTGATGCATCATAATATAAAGGATATAACTTTTATTAAGTCATTTTCGCTAAAATAGCGCTATTATTTTATGGAGCACACTAATTTGTCATTAAATTTACAGACACATACTGAACATTTTACCAATCCTCTTTACCTTGAGAGTGGTCGTATCTTAGAACCATATGATATAACATATGAAACTTATGGAGTCTTAAATGAAGATAAAAGTAATGTTATAGTTGTGTGTCATGCTCTAACAGGTTCTCACCATGCAGCTGGAATATATGAAGATGAAACAAAAGCTGGTTGGTGGGATGGATTAATTGGTCCTAAAAAAGCTATAGATACAGATAAATATTTTGTAATATGCTCAAATGTCATTGGTAGTTGTTTTGGTTCAACAGGACCAATGTCTATGCAGTATCCACATCACGAACATTATCGCTATAAATTTCCAGTTGTTAGTATAAAAGATATGGTAAAAGCACAAAGAATCTTATTTGATAGACTTGAAATACATAGAGTTCATGCTATTATTGGTGGTTCTATGGGAGGTATGCAAGCTTTACAATTTGCTATACATTATCCAAATTTTGCAAAAACAATAATATCTTTGGCAACGACACATGCTACTCAACCGTGGGCCATTGCCTTTAATAAGGTCGCACAAGAAGCTATACTTAAAGATCCAGATTTCAAACAAGGGTACTATGATCCAAAGTTGATTAAAGAGCAAGGATTATCTGGTATGGCAGTAGGTAGAATGGCTGGACATATAAGCTTTTTATCTCACGAATCAATGAGAGAAAAATTTGGTAGAGAGTACAAAAGGACAGATGGTTTATATGAACTTTTTGGAAAATTTCAAATAGAATCATATCTCGAATATAATGGATATAATTTTACAAAATGGTTTGATCCGCTAACATATTTATATATTACAAAGGCAATAAATATTTACGATTTATCTCGTGGCTTTGATTCACTTAGTGAAGCATTAAAAAAAGTAACTGCAAATCTTCATCTTATAAGTTTTAAAAATGATATATTATTTAAAAACTTTGAGATGAAAGAACTTGCTGATGAACTAAAAAATATAAACAAAACAAACTATACCTATATAGATATAGATAGTGATTATGGACATGATGCTTTTCTTGTTGAACTTCATAAATTTGATAATCACATAAAGGATATTTTAAATGCCTAAGGCAAACTTTGAAGATAAACTAGAAAATGCAAAAAAAACTCTTGAAAAACTTATGCGTCCAGACATAACATTAGAAGAAAGTGTAAAAGCTTATGAAAGTGGTATAAAAGAATTAAATCAAGCACAAAAAATGTTAGAAAATGCAGAACTAAAAATAAAAGAGATAAGAAAAAACTAATGAAAGCTGCTGTACTTCAACTTAACTCACAAGGTATGAGTTCAACAAAACTTTATAACCATATAAGAGTAGCAAGTAAAAAAAATGTTAAAGTTATGCTTCTTGGAGAATATGTTTTGAATCCTTTTTTTAAAGAATTAAAAGGTATGTCTAAAAGCATGATAAAAGAACAGGCATCTCATCAGATAAGTATGTTAAAAGAACTCTCTACGACTTATAATATAACCATTGTTGCCCCATTAATAGTTGTAAAAAAAGGTGAAATTTATAAAACTGTAGCTAAATTTTCTCCATCATCTACAGCTTACTATCATCAACAAATTTTAATTAACTACCAACATTGGAATGAAGAAAAATATTTTTCAAATGCTATTAAAGAGATTCAAACCCCTACAGTATTTAAAATAGACAACTTTAAATTTGCCATAATAAATGGTTTTGAATTACATTTTGATGAAATATTTAAAAATTTATCAACAAAAAATATAGACTGTATACTTGTACCTAGTGTTTCAACTTTTGAATCCTATGAAAGATGGAAATCTCTTGTCTGCTCTCGTGCATTTACGCATAACTGTTATATATTAAGAGCAAATAGAATAGGTGAATATGTAGAAGATGATACAAATTGGCAATTTTATGGAGATTCTATACTAGCTTCTCCAAATGGAGAAATTATAGATCACCTTGGAAACAAAGAAGAACTCATGATAGTAAATATGAGCCATACAGATGTTGTACAAGCTCGTAGACTTTGGGGATTTAAAGAAGCTATATCTAAAAGGGGAAAATCGTGATAGAGTATTTTCATAGACAGATACAACTGTGGGGAGAAAATACCCAAAATTCACTAAAAACTAAGAAGATAGCTATTGTTGGTTCTGGTGGACTTGGTTCATCTTTAGCTTTTGCACTAGGTGCTAGTGGAATAGGTGAAATACATATGATAGATTTTGATGAAGTAAGTATTCATAATATACATAGACAGATAACTTTTAAAATAGGTGATGAAGGAAAAAACAAAGCTGAACTAAACTCTCAAATGATTATGCAAAGATGTCCATATATAAAAGCATATTCTCATAATTGTAACTTTGAAGAATGGAGTAAAAAAGAGATATACGTTGATTTGATACTTGATGCAACAGATAACCTTCCAACAAGACAAGAGATAAATATATACTCAAAAAAAAGCTCTACTCCATGGGTATATGGTAGTGTAGAAGCTTTTCACGGACAAGTAAGTTTTATAGAGAACTCATCTTTTTCTGATGCATTTAAAATTATACAAAAGACACCTGCTGGAATAGCTACGCCTATAGTTATGCATATAGCATCTCTCCAAGCAAACTTAGCACTTAGATATTTAGCTGGATTAAGTGTAAAAAAAGATATACTTTACTATCTATTTTTTGATAAAGATGGAGAACTTATAACACAAAAATTTGCTCTACCTAAATAGATAAAAGTTCTGAACTAACCTTAGCAAATATTTTTTTTCTTTCAATTTTATCTAAAGGTATCATATAATTATGTTGTAAAGATATATCCCCTACCCCTTTCCATCTTTTAGAACTTGCAAATAGTGTATCTGCAAAAAATGTCATAGTCTTACACCCAACAAGGGAGGCTAAATGATAAGTCCCAGTTGATGTACTTACAAATAACTTAAAATTACTTATAAGCTTAGCAAAATAAACTATCCCATCTAAAGAAAGATAAAAAACAATATCTTCCCCATTTAGTCTGCTTTGCATCTCTTCATATAACTCTTTTTCATCTGGCCCAAATGTTAAAACAACTTGATATTTTTTTTGTGATAGTACTGTTCTTATTAATATCTCATATTCATCTAAACTCCAGTTTGCATCACTAGAACCACCAAAACCTACATGAAAACATATTATTTCTCTATCTATATCATTATTTATACAAAATATATTATATATCTCATATGCATCCCTATATTTAAGTAAGGGACTTGGAAAATCAACTTTTATATTTGGGTATAATTCTTTAACTAACTCTATATTGTACTCATATTCACTCATTTTAACTTTACTACGTCTTTGAAGAACTTTTTTATTATAAAATATCTGAGCTATCTTTGTTGCAGGTGCTATACGCAGTGGTATTCCAACTAAAAACTGTGCTAACGCCAATCTCGTAGTTGAAAACATTGTTATAGATATATCTATTTTTTTAGTTTTTAATTTTAAAAAAAATTTATATATAGACTTACCATCATCGATTATCACCTCATCTATAAAATCACAACTTTGTGCGAGGGCTTTGTTTAATGGTGCAACACACACTATAATATTTATATCTTGATTATATTTTTTTAAAATATATATAGATGGTAATGTAGTTATAAAATCACCAAGCTTATCAGTTCTTACAATCAATATATTCAAATTAACTCTTTATAAATAATTTTACTCAATTTTACCCTAAAAAGGATATAATTGCACTTATGAAAGAACCTTTTAAATGGGATAGCTATTCCAATCAACCAGCACTATTAAAAGATAAACTGTACAAAAAAAGTATGAGAAAGAAAGAATTTAAATCTATCTTAACAACTATATTTACATCAACTATCATTTTACCTATATCTATTATACTAATGCCATTTGTTAAAAGAAAACATATTGATTCAAAAGAATTTTTCTCTATTGGGATTGATTTTGAAAAAGATGAACAAATCAATACAAAACTTATGGAGGAGATTGGTATTGAAAATATTCTTCTGAGAATAAAACTTTGGGAGATGGAAAAACTACCAGTTTTAAAAAAATTTATTTTAAAAAATAAAGATAAGAAGATAACAGTAAAAATTTTACAAGATAGAGAAAATATAGAAAACTTGGAACTTCTTAAAAACAATCTTTATAAAATATTTAAAGAACTTCAAACAGATGTAGATATATATGAAGTTGGTTCAACAATTAACAGAACGAAATGGGGATTTTTCTCAGTAGATGAATACAATAATTTTTTTAAAACTGCCTATGATTTAAAACAAGAAAAGTTCAATACAATTACTATAATAGGTAGTGGTGTCATTGACTTCGAATATCATTTTACTGCCCACACATTATTTAACTTTACAAAATATAAGTACGATGGTGTTAGCTCTTTATTGTATGTAGACAGAAGAGGAGCACCAGAAAATACTCAACTAGGATTTACACTATCAGATAAAATTGCACTTTTAAGTACTATGACATGGTTAAGCCCAAAAACATCAAACAAGCTTTATATAACTGAAACAAACTGGCCAATCTCTAATACAGCTCCCTATGCTCCAACAAGTGAACATGAATGTATTGATGAACATACTTATGCCAACTATATGTTAAGATACTATCTTCTTGCATTTGCATCTCAACAGGTCAATTATGTCTCTTGGCATCAACTTATTGCTACTGGTTATGGCTTAATTGATGATAGAGATAACATTATTAAAAGAGAAGCTTTTTATACATATAAATTTATGTTAGAAAATCTGAGAAATGCTCAATTCTTACGTTTAGATATAAAAAGAAATTATTATCTAATGCAGTGCCTTGTTGATGATGAAGTTGTACAGATACACTGGTCACTTACAGATACTACACTTCAAAAAGAAGATTATTTTGATGCATACACAAAAAATGGAAAAAAGATAGCTAGTGATGTTTTAAAAATAACATCTTCACCCATATATTTATTTATAAAGAAAGAAGCTCCATTAAAAATAAACTGTATATAAAAGAGGTAATATGAAAATACTTATAATACTACCAAACTGGTTAGGAGATGCCATAATGACAACTCCAGCTATAGAATTACTGACAAAATACTATCCTAACGCCAATATCACCTTTTTAGGTAGTTTTATAAGTATAGAAGCATTAAAACATCATCCATTATGTACAAATGCAATAGTTGATACAACAAAAAAGCACCCTTCAAGATTATATGCTACATATAAACTAGCAAAAAAACTTGGAAGTTTTGATATAGCTATATCTTTTAGAAATCAAGTACATTCATCACTTTTGCTAAAATTTACAAATACTCATTTAACTATAGCTAAAGCATCATGGCATTCAAAATTTCTACTCTCACATACACCAAATATTTCTACGAACCAACATCTTGTAGAACAATATACAAAATTAGCCATGATAAACAGTGAAAATTTTGATAATAATATAGATAATTTACAACTTTATATAAAAAAAGAGATATTTTCTAAACCCACATTAGGGATAAATGCTGGAGCAACTTACGGAAGTGCTAAAAGATGGTATCCAGAAAGGTTTGCAGAAGTTGCTGCAAACTTCTCTAAACAATATGATATATTGATTTTTGGAGGACCAAATGAAATAGAGATGGCAAAAGATATAGAAGATCATCTTTTATCTATTGGAATCAATAATTATATAAATATAGCTGGGAAAACAACTATAATAGAGTTATGTGCTAAAATAGGAGGATGTTCACTATTTATAACAAATGATAGTGGTCCTATGCATGTGGCTGCTGCCTATCAAGTTCCTACAGTATCTATATTTGGACCAACAAAATATAAAGAAACATCACAATGGAAAAATCCAAAAAGCAAAATTGTAAGACATGAAATGGACTGTAGTCCATGCATGAAAAGAGAATGCCCTCTTAAACATCATGAATGTATGAGAAGCATAACAGCTCTTGAAGTTATCAAGAGTGTTAATGAAATACTTGACTAAAAACCAACTCTAAAACCTATAAACCAAGACTCATTATATGCAAAGTCTCCAAGTTCATAATTTGTATGTAAACCTCTATATCCTAAAGTAATATATCCATTTTCTATAACTTGAACATCATATGTAATTCTATATTCTAGATAATCACTTGCATCTTTAAAGCTTAAAACACTTGGAGCAAAATATAAACTACCATGTAGATACATAGGAATAAGATCTTTTGCAGGAATTACATATTTAAACTCAGCACCAAGAGGAACAGAAAAATAATCTTTTGTAAAATTCATCTTAGCACCCATTCCAAAGTACATACCTTTATTCCCTATCTGTTTTATCATTAGAAAATTTAACTCATAATACGGACTTATAGTCTCTCCGCTTGTTACATTTGAATCTACACTTTTATCAACAACTGCGGGTATATAACCATCACTATGCCTTTTATCCGCATATAAAAATTTAGCACCAACAAACATCACATCAGGTTCAACATTCTCATTAAACTGACCTATATCAAATGCAACACCAACTTCAACATCTTTACTATTTAAATTTACTTCCCCATAATGTACGGCAAATAAAGATATATTTAATAATGCCAATAACAAAAAACTTCTTAACATTTACTTCCCTGAATCTTTTCTATTGTTTTTGTTGTACTTTTTCCATCAACAAAATCAACGAGTTTTAACTTACCAGCAAACTCCGTTCCCACAACACTTTTTCCCTCATAATCACCACCTTTTACAAGAACATCCGGTTGTAACATTTTTATAAGTTCATAAGGAGTATCTGATTCAAATGGAACAACAAAATCAACAGCTTCCAATGCAGCAAGAAGATAGGCTCTATCTTCAGCAATATTTACAGGTCTACTCGGCCCTTTCAATCTAGAGACAGATTCATCCGAATTTAAACCAACTATCAAAATATCTCCAAAACTTTTTGCTATTTGTAAATATTTCACATGACCAACATGCAATATATCAAAACATCCATTTGTGAAAACTATCTTTTTTGAATTTGTTTTATATCTTTTAACTATAGCATCTATATCTTGAAAAGTTTTTATATGTGCATCTGATGTACTTTTATGCAAAGAAGCTTCATATTCTTCTATTTCATCCAGACTTACAGTAGCACTTCCTATTTTTCCTACAACAACTCCAGCTGCAAGATTTGAAAATTTTGCAGTTTCTTCTATCGATTTATTTGCACTAAGGGCAAAGGCTATAGAAGCTATAACTGTATCACCTGCACCAGTAACATCAAAGACTTCTTTTGCTACAGTTGGAAATTTTTTTAACTTTTCATCATATATAGCTATTCCATCTTCAGATAATGTTATAAGAGATATATCAAGTTCACACTCTGACTTTAGATAAAGTAATGCTTTTTCTAAACTTTTATCATCATTTATCTCTATACCTGTTGCTAAAATAGCTTCTTTTTTATTTGGAGTTAAAAGATATGCCCCTTTATACTTTCTAAAATCACTACCTTTTGGATCAACCAAAACTTTTACATTTGATATATTTGATATTTTTATAATAGAAGATGATAATTCATCTGTAAGTACACCCTTACCATAGTCAGATAATATAACTATGTCATATAAAGATATATTTTTAGATAAAAATGTTAAAATACTCTCTATACTATCAGATGAGATATCCTCTTTGCTCTCTTTATCATATCTTAGTATTTGTTGAGATACAGCTATTATCCTACTTTTTTTAGAGGTATGTCTTGTTGCTTGAGTAAATATACTATCTCTATCTACACCTATTTCATCAAGCATATTAAGTAACTCTTTTCCATTTTCATCATCACCTATAACACTACAAACACTAACTTTAGCACCTAATGTTACAAGATTATTTATTACATTACCTGCACCACCAAGTACTGTTGTTTCTTTACCTATATCTACAACTTGAACAGGTGCTTCTGGTGATATCCTGTCACAACTACCCCATAGATAATGATCTATCATCAAATCACCAATAACAAGTATCTTAGCATTATTTTCTTTTAAAATATCCATCTATTTTTTCACTTCTAATTCATATATATTTATTATATCTTTCACATATGCACTTATCCCATCTTCCATCTCATAGGCTGGTTCATAACTAAGATATTTTTTTGTATCTTCTATATCTGCTTGTGTAAAGAATTGATAAGAACCTACAAAAGGATTAGCCATATATTCACAAACAAATTCTGTTTTTAACTCTTTTTGCAGTATATCAACTATGTCTTGAAAACTACGTGCTTTACCTGTTCCTACGTTGTACACACCACTTTTTTTAGGTTTCATAGCCTTTATATTTGCTTGTATAATATCCTCAATATAGATAAAATCACGCAAAATCTTATCACTACCTTCAAAAAGACGTGGATTTTTACCAGCTAAAAGTTGATGCCCAAACTGTAAAACCATTGAGGCAGTTGTATTTTTAAAATATTCCCTTGCTCCATACACATTAAAATATCTTAAACCTACTATACTGATATCTTCTTTTTTCATATATTCATAAGCTATATTATCCATCATAACTTTTGAAAATCCATAAACGTTATTTGGGGCTTCATATCCAACCTTAAAAGTGTCACTTGCACCATAAGTCGCTGCACTAGAAGCATAAATCATATTTGCCTTATGTTCAAGTGCTAAATCAAGTAAATCTTTAAAGGCATTTACATTTGTCTTTATCATAAGATCTTGTTCTTGTGCAGTTGTATCAGATATAGCTGCTTCATGAAAGATATAATCAAATTTATAATTAACTCTTAACTCTTCAAGTAACTCTTTATCATTTATATCACCACTTATAACTTCACCATTAAAACCAACTAAGTTTTTAAAATGACCAAAACTTTTTAAATTACCATTACTTAAAGTCTCTCCACTTCTAAAACTATCAAGAACTACTATATTTGCTTCAGGATGATTGTTTTGAAAATAAAATGCTAAATTTGAACCTATAAAACCAGCACCACCTGTAATTAGTATCGTTTTGTTTTTTAAACTCTCTTCAATGTATCTCATTTTCACATCCATAATAAATAAATTTTAATAAAATGATACCTTTTAATTCATTAACAAGTATTTAAGACTTTAACTATTATAATGTCTACGAAACTTTATATTAAGGAATTAAAATGAAAAAAATCGTAATCGCTTCTATAGCTACTTTAGCATTAGTAACTGCTGCATCTGCTGCAGTAAATGGAAAAGCATGTGCTGCATGTCACGGAGCTGACTGGTCAAAACACGCTATGGGTAAATCTAAAGTTGTTGCTGAAATGACTCATGCAGATATCGCTACTGCACTTAAAGGTTATAAAGCTGGTACATATGGTGGACCAATGAAAGGTGTTATGAAAGGTCAAGTTGCTCGTTATTCAGATGCTGACTTAGATGCTTTTGCACATACTATCGGTAAATAATTTTATTGATTCATATACACTTTTTGTGTATATGAAAAACTTTTTATAAGTTATTCTGGTTTATATTTTTTCTTCTTCAGTTCTTTTTTTCTTTTTTCAAGATTTACAGCGTCGTTTAAATCATCTTCATTATCAAATTTCACAGCATTTAAAAACTTCTCTTCATCATCAAACTGACCATTTTTAACTGCCCACAAAAATGCAAACAAAGCTATACCACCTAAAAATACTGATGCACCAAGCATCATAGCTACAACCCAATTATCCATAAATATACTCCATAATTATCTATCCCACTTCCATTTTATTCTCATAGAATTACCAACTACAAGAAGTGAACTAAAACTCATACTCAAAGCAGCTATCAAAGGTATAACATATCCAGCCATCGCTAAAGGTATAGTTATAGCATTGTACACTAAAGATATAGAAAAGTTTTGTTTTATAAGATTAAATGTAGTAGTTGATATTTTAAATGCATCTAGTAAAGACTTCAAAGAGTCATTTAAAAGGACAACATCACTTACCTCAACGGCTATATCACTTCCACTTCCCATAACTATACCTATATCAGCTTTCGCTAACGCCAATATATCATTTATACCATCTCCAACCATAACAACAACTCTATTTTCTTCATGCATTTTATCTATATAAGAAAGCTTTTCTTCAGGTGTAAGTTCAAAATAAACACTTTTAATACCAACACTCTCAGCAACCAATTTTGCACTCTTTTCATGATCTCCTGTAAGCATTATAGTATTGATACCTTTTTTAGACAATGATTCTATAAGTTCTCTTGCATTATCTTTTATCTTATCTCTAAGTTCATAAACAGCAACTAGTTCATAATCTACAGCAAAGAAAAACAATGTATTTTCACTATCAAATTCAACCTTAATCCCATTTTCTTTCATAAATTGTATATTTCCACCAAATATATCATGATTTTTATATTTAGCTTTTATACCTCTTGCAGGAATTTGTGTAAACTCATCAAATATAATTTCATTAAGCTCTATACTAGATAAATAGGTATATACACCTGTTGAAATAGGATGATTGGATGATTTTACTAATGAGAACAATAAATTTTTATCTATCTTTTCAAATATATTTTCTTTAATAACTTCTGGTTTACCTACTGTTAGAGTTCCTGTTTTATCTACTAACAAAGTATCAACTTTTGCCATTGTTTCAAGTTGTGCTGCTTCTTTAAAAAGTATACCTTTTTTAGCACCTAAACTAAGACCAACTAAAGTTGCAACAGGAGTAGCTAAGCCTAAAGCACATGGACACGCTATAACTATAACAGATATACCAACCATTAATGATTCTTCAAAACTATGAGACCCAAACCACCATACAATAAAGGTTAAAAATGACAATACCAATATCGTTGTTGAAAAATGCTCTGAGAGTTTATTTGCTAACTGTTCAATCTTTGGTTTTTTATTAATAGCACTGTCCAACAATGAAACTAAGTTAGATAAAGTAGAATGTTCAAAATCTTTACTGGCTTTAAAATGTATATCAGCATCTATACTTGTTGTACCACTTATAACATTGTCTCCAACTTTTTTAAATATCGGCTCATTTTCACCAGTTAAATTTGATTCATCAAAAGTTCCATCTCCCTTAAGTATTTCACCATCAAAAAGTACTTTTTCACCAGAAGATATAACTAATATATCACCAACATTTATATCTTCCAATTTTACAGAAACTATATTTCCATCTTTTAAAATATTTGCTTCACTAGGTAAATGTTTACCTATAATATCAAGTGTATCAGCAGCATTTTTCTTACTTATAACTTCTAAAAACTTACCTACTAACACAAATGTGATAATCATACTTACACTATCAAAATAAGCTTCTCCATGTTCAACAATAGTTATATAAACAGAATACCCATAAGTTAAAGAAGCACCTGTAGCAACAAGTAAATCCATATTGACAACTTTATTTTTTACGCCATAATATGCACCACGAAAAAAGATCCAACCACTATAAAAAAGAACAGGCGTAGCCAAAGCCCATTCAGCTACATTTAGTATCGTTTTCATCTCTTGTGTTATACCAGAAAAGTATCCTGCATATTGAGCGACAGCTATCCACATAACATTCATAGATGCGAAAATAGCAACTGCCATGCGAAGATAATAATCTTTTCGCTCTTTATTTGCATGAACCTCTTGCAATGAAGAATCATATGGATATGCATTGTACCCTATAGCACGTATCATATCTATAATTTGTGATAACTTAACAACATCATCAGCCCATACTATATTTGCTTTATTATTTGTAAAATTGATATTTGCTTCTATTACTCCATCCATTTTATGCAATGCTTTTTCATTTAACCAAACACAGGCAGAACAATGAATACCTTCTATAATCAAAGAAACTTCATTAAAACCTTCACTATTTATCTTTACAAATTTATCATAAAAAGCAGGAGCATTAAAGTTTGAAGAATCTTCATACTGATCAGTTGGAGGTGATAATTTTATACCAGCAGCTTTTTCATAAAAACTATCTAGTCCTTCATCAGATAACAAATGATATACACCTTGACAACCATTACAACAAAAGTAATGTTCACCATCTTCTATCATAACATCTTTACTAAACTCTAAATGACAATGTGAACAAGCTATTTTATCTGACAATTTCAAACTTCCCTATATCTCTATTTTTTTCTATCTTATCCCAAGTCTCTATCAAGCCATTCATACATACGTAAACACCATTTTGTGGTGATGATTTTAAGAAACCGATAGCCATCCCAAGATTTAAGGATGATTCAACATTATCTATCTCAAAAGGTTTCATAGCTCCAGTTAAGACTATCTTTCTATCATCAAAAACTTCATCTAAAAACTCTGCACTTAGATGCATAGTATCAGTGCCATGAACTATAACAAAACTATCTTCTGTTGACTCTTTGATAATATTTGCTATCATCTTTCTATCATCAAAGTCCATATCTAAACTATCTTTATAAACAGCCCCAGCAACATTATATACATTTGGTGCACTATCTAAAATTCTATCTAGTACATAGTTATCGTATGGGACATCTAACTCTCCACTTATCTCATTGTAACGTTTGTTAAAAGTTCCACCTGTATTTAGTATAAGCATCTATTTTTCCATTATCTCATATAAATTTTTTACTATTTTTGTAGCTTTTGAGTTTTTAATCTTATCTGATTCATCAAAAAGGTATGTAGTTTTTAAACCTGCATTTAAACCAGCTTCTATATCTCTCTCTTTATCCCCTATCAACACAGAAGACTCCATATCTATACCAAACTCATCTTTTGCATCTAGCAACATACCAGGTTTTGGTTTTCTGCACTCACAACTACCTGAGATAGTTTCATGATGAGGACAAAAGTAGATCTTTTTGATATCTATACCCTCTTTTTTAAACTTATCACTCATCCACTCACTAAGTTTATAAAAATCATCTTTAGTATAGTACTTACGAGCTATACCTGATTGGTTTGTAACTACAAATATCTCAAATCCAAGCTTTATAAAGTATCTGCATATATCAAAGATACCATCTATAAACTCAAAATCTTCTATCTTATAGAGATAATCTTTTTCAACATTTATAACGCCATCTCTATCTAAAAAAAGTGCTTTTTTCATCTACTATCTACACACCATCTGCAAATATCTCTTTTTCTATGATATCACATAGTATATGACCTATCAGTATATGAGATTCTTGTATCCTAGGTGTTGAGTTACTAGGAACAACTAAGGCTATATCTGCGAGTTTAGCCATCTCCCCACCATCTTTTCCAACCAAAGCAACACTAAATATATTTTTTTTCTTTGCAACTTCAAATGCTTTAATGATATTTTCTGAATTTCCAGATGTAGATATCCCTATAAATATATCTCCATCTTGACCCATACCATCAAGTTGACGTGAAAACACTTGGTCGTACCCATAGTCATTTCCTATAGCCGTTAAGTTTGAAGTATCTGTTGTAAGTGCTAAAGAGGGTAATGATGCTCTGTCAAAACCGTATCTACCAACAAGTTCTGCCGCGATATGTTGTGCATCTGCTGCACTACCACCATTTCCTGCAAGTATAGTTTTTTTACCATTTTTATAGATACCAACACACCTTTGTGCTACATCAACTATCTTATCTAGTAGTATTTCATCATTATAAATTTTTTGTTTTGTTTCGTAAGATTTTTTTATCTCATCTTTTATATGCAGCTTCATATATGTTCCTAAAATTATATACTAAATGATATCATATATGAGCTAATACTAAGCTATAACTAATTCAATTTAAAAAATAGAACTAACCAATAAAAAGCTTATCTATACGATAAAATTCAACTCCAACCATCAGGAAGAGAGTCTGCAAAAACACCCCCAAAGCCCCTCAAAGTTAGTAAATCTAAAATAGTATGTACCAACGGTCTTGTTATAGCTAATGCTATATTTGGTGGACTTGGAGTTTCACTTATCGTAGTACCTGTACTACTTTATATGTCAAACCTAGAAGAGCACTTCCACTTTCATGAGAAAAAAGCTGTATCTATTAACGACCCTCTTTAACCTCTAACGCCAATATTGGCGTTAGAACGCATATTTTCACATATCCTTATGATTTTTACTATAAAGTTTCACTAATGGTTTTGCACTTAAACCATGTAAAAAGATACTCATAAATATTGTCAATGTTGCAACACTATAGATAGTTTCATGTCCCTTTATATCTACAACTGCATGTACAACTATAAGGATGTAAAGGACAGAAGCGATGCCTCTAGGTCCAAACCATCCGATAAACAAAACAGTCTCCATATCAAGTTTACTACCAATAAGACTCAAAGCCACTGGGAGCATTCTTAAAAGTGTTAAACTCAAGATAGAGTAGATAAAGACCTTAATATCCCAAAAAAGCATCGCTTCTGGAATAAAAGTAAACCCAAAAACCATAAAACAGATGAGAAGTAAAAGTTCACTCTCGCTCTCAGCAAAATTATCTGCATTTTCTTTTAATTCTTCATTAAAATTTCCTAAAAATAGACCAGCAAAAAAAGCAGCTATAAAACCATTTCCAGCAAAATTCTCAGCAGCATAATAGGCCAAAATTGCCATAGCTAAAGGGAGTAGATTTTTATATGTAACTTCTACATCCTCTCTATCAATCAAAATCGACGAAATTTTAGCATTAAAATAGCCAGTAATAGCTCCAACAACAGCACCGATAACAATCTGTTGAAGAACAAACAGCAACCAATATGTCGAATCTGAACTATCTTGAGTTTTAGTTATAAGAGCTAGTACTCCAAGTAAGACAGGAAAAACAATACCATCATTGAGCCCACTCTCAACATTGATAGCTGAACGAATTTTAAGTGGTACATCTTTATCAGAGACTACAGCCTTTCCAAGGGCTGCATCAGTTGGTGCTAACAAAAGTGCCAATAATAAAGCATATAACATACTCTCTTGTGGAAAAATAAAAACTCCAACTACTGTTGCAAATACAATAGTTAAAGGTAACCCTATAAATAATAATCTCGTAGGAATAGCCCAATTAAGTTGCTTTAGATTTAAGCTTGAAGCATCAGTAAAAAGGACAAATATAAGAGCTATCTCAGCAATAATAGTTATAAATTCACCATCTGGTTTAGTATCAACTACACCTAATACTAAAGGAGAGAGTAAGATACCTACCGCCGTAAATACCATAGGTCCAGAGATATTAGATCGCCTAAGAAATTTTGAAATATATCCATATCCCAAGATTACAATAGTTACAAGTAGTATCGCTATATGTTCATGCATTTTTTATACTCCTTTGAGCTAATCAAAATAATATGTATAATAAAAAGGTGTAGTCTGGTTTTATAGATTTTGAAGTGAAAGTGGTGGGTCCTATGTGACTCGAACACATGACCACTCCGTTATGAGCGGAGGGCTCTAACCAACTGAGCTAAAGACCCACTTCTACGTTTTGTAGGGTGAAATTATACAGAGCTATAACTTAGATATCGCTTATATATAGAAAAACTTTTAAACTACCTCCAAAATCATACTTTTGGAGGTTTAATTTTATACACAACAGAGTACAATAAAGGTATATACAATAGGTTAAGTACAGTAGCCCATGCTATACCAAACCCAAGAGATACTGCCATAGGTTGAAGTATCATAGCTTGACCAGATGCAAAAAAGATCAACGTTAAAAGTCCAAGAACAGTTGTTAATGATGTCAAGACAATAGGTCTTAAACGTGTTTTAGCTCTATTCATAAGATCTTCTGTATCTTTTGCTTTTTTTATAAAGTCAACCATAATAAGCCCATCATTTACAACTACTCCAGCTAAACCAACAACGCCTATCAAACCTGGCATAGTAAGATTTAATCCCATAATCCAATGTCCAACATACACACCGAGTAAAACAAGTGGTATAGTACTTAAAACTATTAAAGATTTTTTTATAGAATCAAATAACCATACAAGAGTAATAAATATTAAAAATATAGCCATAAGAGCTGATTGCATCATCTCTTTTTTATTTTTATTGTTTTCTTTTTCTTCACCTTTTATTTCTACTTGAATTCCTCGTTTTTTAACTTCCTCAAAGATACTATGCATTTTTTGCATCACTTCAGATGATGTTATGATTTTTTTATCTAAAGAAGCATACAAGCTTCTAATCCTTTTTCCATCCTCTTTTTTTAATGTTACAAAACTTTGAACATAAATAAAATCACATATATCCTTTAGATTTATATACTTATCAGTTGATGGTATTTGTAATTCTATAAAATTTATAGAATTAATATCTTTATTTATACCACTCTCAAGCCTTATACGGACTAAACCTTTATCGTTAAAAAGTTTTCCATATTCACCTTTTAAGTAATAAGCTCTTAACTCGTTTGAAACCAACGCTTCATTAAAACCTAATTCTTGTCCATATTTATTTACTCTTAATTTTAATTCTTTTTCTCCAAGATTTGCGTCATCTGAGATATTAAAAACACCATTGATTTTTGAAAGTTCATTTTCTAAATATTTTAAAGATTCTACAACATCTTGATTTGTTGCAGAACTAAGTGATATCTCTATATCATTGGCTACAACACCTGCACCAGGAGCTTTAACAACCAACTCTTCAAAAATCTTATTACCATCTTTATCTTTTAAATTTTCCATATCTAAAAGTAATTTTTTAGTTTTATCTACTATATCATTAGCACTTAATTTTCTTGTCTTAAGTTGAGAAGTTTTTTCTATAGACAAATAAGGTCCTATATACTTATCAAACACATTAACAGCAGCTCTCTCATGTAAATCTATAAAAACATGAAACATATTTTCTCCAAGCTCTGCTCTATTTTTAGAATCCATTTTAAACCCTATAACAGATGTAACAGAAGATACATTTTTTTTATCAAGATTTTTTATAAGTATATTTTCTATCTTAGAGACCATCTTTTCTGTATCTTTAAGCTCATTATTTATATTTACTTTTCCATATACATACACTTGAGTTGTATCAAAATCTGGAAAAAGTTGAAACTTAGACTGTTTCACCATAATATACGTCATAGAGAAGATAGAAAATATTATAATTATTAAAGAAAGATACCTTTTCTTAAATAAAAAATGTAATATTTTACTATACCTAGTATACATTCTATCCCAAAACCTTTTTGTAAAACTACCCTCTTTTGATATCTTTAAAAAATCATGAGAATGTAAAGGTAAAAAATAAAATGCTTCGAATAAAGAGGATAATAGCAATACTGTTATCATAATAGGGATGATTTTTATAAACATACCCATTTCACCTGTCATAAGTAACATTGGTAAAAAGGCAAAAACAGTAGTCAAAGTAGCTGTCAAAACAGCAGGGAACATCTCTGTAGCACCTACAATAACTGCTTCTTTTCTATCCATCCCCTCCTCTAAGTGCCTGTATATATTTTCAGCTACTACTATGGCCTCATCAACAAGCATACCAAGAGCTATAAGAGCACCTAATAGAGAAAGCATATTTAAACTATCCCCCAACATTTCAGTTACAATAAGACCTATCATAAAACTAACAGGTATACCTAGTGCAACAACAAAAGCAATACCTCTATTGATAAATATTAACATTGCCAAGAACACTAACATTAAACCAAATATTATATTGGAAAAAACCGTATTAAGACGATTTTTAATCCATATAGAAGTATCCGTATATATATCATAATTTAAATCTTTATACTTTTGCTTCTCTTGAACTAAAAGCTCTCTTATGCCTTCAACTAATGCTATTGCATTTCCATTTTTACTTTTTGTTACATTTATAGAGATATTTCTAACCCCATTATAATGGGAGAGTTCAACAGAATCACTAAGCTTAAAAGATATATCTGCTATATCTCCTATTTTTACTCTCGTAGATCCTACACTTATTATAGTATCTTTCACTTCCTCTTTTGTTTTTTCACCATTATAAGTAGATATATAAAGATGATGTGCTTTTTCTTTTATAGTTCCTACAGGAAATATAGAACTTATATTTTTAACAGCACCAACGACAAGACTTGGTTTAAGTCCATAAGCTTTTATCTTTTCAAGATTTAACTTTATATCTAGTTCTTCATCAGCATCACCACGAATTGTAATATCACTTAGATCTTTAAAGCGACTTAACTTTGTTTTTAATTCATCTGCTCTTTTCAACAATATCTCTTTTGAAACATTACCTGACAAAGCTATAAGAACAAGAGGAAAAGAGTGTGTTTTTATCTTAGATATGGGTTCACTCATATCTGCTGGTAAATCTTTTTTAACACCTCCCACTACATCTTTAACATCATTTAAAACAATTATATTATCTGAACCACTTTTAATATCAGCACTTATACTAAATGAACCATTTTTTATACTTGTTTTTATTTCATCTAATTCATCAATATTTTGTAGTTCATCTTCTATAGTTTGAACAACCATTTTATCAAGTACATCAGCAGAAGTACCTATGTATCCACCTTTAATAGTTATCTTATCCATTTGAGTAGGAGGAAAAATTTCCTTTGGAATATTTATATATGCAAATATTGACAACATAAATATAAATATCAACAGTATATGGTTAAGTAGTGGTTTTTCTATAGCAAACTCTATAAATTTACGTATCATTATCTTCCTATATTAAAAAAGTGTATCAAGTATCTGGTTTTTAAATCTTATAGATTCAACAGATGCACTTATAAGTTTATTTTCTTCTTTCAGAGTATCATACTCTCTTTTTAATTTTGCGATATCTCTACTTTTAAAGTAGATTTGCTGTGTTATATATATTTTAGGAAATAAAGTCGCTCCAATAAAACTCATTATCAGTAGTATAAAAAAAAGATATTTGTAACCAAGTTTTCTATTTGGAACTAAAAGTTCATCTACTTCATCTAAGAGTTCTGCTTTTTCTTTCATCTATTAATACCCATCTGAAAAATTCTCATTTTTGCACTTCTACTTCTTATATTTTCTTTTAATTCATCATCTTTTGCCATAAGTGGTTTTTTCGTTATTATTTTTCCCAATTGATGGTTATTTCCACATTCACATCTAAATGCTTCTTGAGGACATATACAAGACTTAGCCCAAGAAATAAATTCTTTTTTAACTATTCTGTCCTCCAATGAATGAAAAGAGATAATCGCAATCTTAGCTAATGGTAATTTTGCATCTTTTAAACTTGACAATAATGATTTTAATTCTCCAAGTTCATCATTAACTTCTATTCTTATAGCTTGCATCAACAGTGTAGCAGGATGAATCTTTTTACCACGAGGCATTTCACTTTTTAAAGTATCACTTAACTCTTTTGCCGATAAATATGGTCTGTTTTCTATAAGTTTAGAAACTATTTTCTTGTAATTTCTAAGTTCACCATATTCAAGTATAATTTTTTCCAATTCATTTTTAGAATATTCATTTACTACTTCTTTAGCACTTAAAAGAGCATCTTTGTCCATCCTCATATCTAGAGTATCACTCTCATAAGAAAAACCTCTTTCTTTATGATCTAACTGTAAAGAAGAAACACCTATATCTGCCAATACACCTTTTATATCTTCGGGATTAACTTCAGATAAAATCTCTTTTATAACACTCGAGAATCTACCCTTACGTATACTTACCCTATCTCCAAATTCAGCCAATCTATTTGTTGAGAAATCTATAGCTGTTTGATCTTGGTCTATAGCTATAAGCTTAATATTTGGATTTGCTTTTAGTATCATTGATGAGTGTCCACCATATCCCATAGTACAATCTATAACTATCCCATCTTCAATATCTGAAAACACTTCCATAACTTCACGATACAAAACAGGTATATGTGGTATCTCTTGCAAAAACAAATCCTTTAAAACATTTTGATAATTATACTCCAATAAAGTAAAATTAAATGTTTATAGTGTACTATAAATAAAAATATAATTTAGGACTATAGTTATGATAAGTAATTTTCAAAATGAAATAATTGCAGGAGTTTTGCTAATATTACTCTTGGTGGTATATCTGCTGATAAAAAGTAAAATATCTAAGAATAGTGGAGATAAGATAAAATCATCACAAAAAGAGCTAGAAGAAATTAAAGTTCCCAAAGTAGAACCTTTTAATAAAGTAATAGAAGAGGAAAAAGTTCCTACTTCAGATATTGAAAATAGTTTGGTTGGAACAGAAGAAGGAGATTTTGGTGAAGATGATATAGTCTTAGAAGAAAAAACTATAGCTACAAAAGATATACAAAAAAAGACTATAAAAAAACGTGATGTACCTCAACATGATAAGATAACAAAACAAAACTTTGAAGAATTTTCTGGAGAAAGAATTCTTGTTGCAGAAGATAATCTAATAAATCAAAAAGTACTAACAGGTCTTCTAGCTGGAAGTGGAATAGAAATCATTATAGCAAATGATGGTCAAGAAGCTTTAGATATCTTAGAAAATGATGATGATTTTCTAATGATACTTATGGATGCTCATATGCCAAGAGTAGATGGATTTGAAGCAACAAAAATAATAAGAAAAAATCCAAAATACGACCATATACTAGTAGTTGCATTAAGTGGTGATACAGCTCCAGATGATATAGAAAAAATGAAACAAGCAGGTATGAGTGAACACCTTGAAAAACCACTAAGAATGGAAACATTTTATGATCTTTTATATGCGTATACAGGTGAATCAGACAACGATACAAACAGTGATGAATATATAGAAATAATCATGACAAAAGAATTAAATGGTGACAAGGGGTTAGAAGTTTGTGGAGGAGATGAAGAGTTTTATAGAGAAATTTTATTAGAATTTGAAGGGAACTATGCCAATTCTTACGAAAAACTAAATGAATTCTTAACAAATAATAATATAAATCAAGCTGATAAACTACTTTTAGATATTATTGGCGTTAGCGCTAATATAGGAGCAGAACAACTAAATAAGATAGCTTCAGATATAAAAGATACGTTAAGTAACAAAGAAGAGAAAAATTATCTTACTCTTATAAATCTATATAAAGTTCATTTAGAAGAACTTATAAAAGATATACAAGAGTATCTAAAAAATTAAGCACCTAGTGCTTTTTTAACATTATCATCAGCCATACTTATATTCCAAGCTGGTTCCCATACAACTTCAACATCAACTTCTTTTGTATCAGGTAGTTTTTCTACAGCTTCTTTTACCCACTGCACAATCATTTGATGCATAGGACAAGCTTTTGTTGAAAGTGTCATAGTAACTTTCACATTTCCTTCATCATCACTAGCAGCATCATATATAAGCCCCATCTCAACAAGGTTAAATCCAACTTCTGGATCTATAACAGTTGAAATAGCAGCAAAAAGTTCATCTTTTGTATACATTTATATTCCTTACTTAAAATTTATCATATAAAGTACACTTCTTAAAAAAGACAATGCACCAATAGTTAAAAAAGATGCTCCAGCACCAACAAGACTATCACTTTGAAATAATATAGCAATAGTTATCAACAACACACCTACAGCCGAAAAAATAAACTGTGCTTGTGAACTTTTATAAGGCACCATATCAGCCAACATAGGTACTTTTTGCTTTCCAACAAGAGGAGAAAATTTCTCAAACCAAACTAAAAAAGGTATAATTTTATATATATGGCCTGTTATCAAAAATGCAAAAAAACCAAATGCAAAAAGCCATCCACTTGCAAGTAAAAATCTCTCACTATCTGTTGCAAAATATACTAACGCCAATAATAATGAAACTAACATAGATATATAAGAAAACATCAAAGATATTGCATAAACATCATTCTCTTTTCTTGGTCTAGTTTTATATATAATATATATCAGATAAAAATACGACCAAAAAGATCCAAATGACAATATGTATCCAATAATTTCAAAAGTTCTAACATTAAAAAAAGTACCTATAACAACAGATACTACTCCAAAACTCAACATATACATAGATATTTCTAATGGTTTTAAAGAAAAACTATGTGATAATGTGAACATAGGTACCAACACTATAGAAAGTCCCATAATAGTTATTCCTATATATCCACCTATCACTAAAAATAGATGTCCTTTAAGTAAAGATGCTATATCTACACTTATAGTTCCAGCATAAGATAAGGCCATCAAAAGACCAAAAATAATTCCAAAAAATAAAAAAGTATTTGAAATAAGTACGCTACTCATAACCAAAGTAAGCTTCTCAACTTTTGATATAGTCATAAATATCTCCATAACAAAAATCATCATAGAGGTCAAAACAACAACACCACCATAAGGTAGTAAAGCAGGAGAATATAAAAATCCAAACACCATTAAAATAGTACCTATCAATAAAAGTGGCCATATAGCATAAAAAAGTTCTACACCAAAATGACCAACTTCAAGTACAACAGGTACTAACTGAGCCATGGCACCAAATATTGTCATCATTACAAAACCAAGCAAAAACAAATGTACAAAACCGATAACATTACTTGATTCAAATGTTAAGCTATGTATATCAAACGTAAATACAAAGAATGATGAAATAAGATAAAAAAGACTCCCAATTATGAAAAAGGGAGCTATAAGTTTAAAGGGTGGTGCGAAATCTTGCGAAATTGCATTCATTTAAGTATTTTATCCTTCACAAGATGTTTGATTAAGATCTGATTCAGAACTTGCTCCAGATATACTAGAAAAAACAACTTTTACAAGACCATCTGGTAAATCTTCTGAAACATAAGAAACATCATCTTCTAGCTTTGCAAAAAGACCACCAGGTAACTTATGATTTATCATAACTACTGTATCGTTTGTACCTTTTATAAGTTTAAGTCCACTCATAGCATTTACCATTGGATGTGGTGGACCCTCTTTTGAAGTATCAAAATAATAAACACTTTGACCATCTTTTGCTAATTTAAAAAAGTCTACAGTAGCACCTTCAACTTCTATTTTCTGTGCTTCACTTGGAATATGTGACATAACTAAATCCTTATTTGTAATTTTCGAGATTATAGTTTATAAACAGATAATGATTATTGACATATATCAAGTAATCAATTATTCAAAGAGAATTTTAAGTGATTCTTGATTCTTAATTACATAAGAAGTTCCCTCTTTTTCCAGAAATCCTAGTTTTATAAATTTTTTAAATATCCTAGATAATGTTTCTGGTGTCATATGAAGATATTGAGCTAAAACAGTATGCTTAAAATGCAATGCTTCATCATTTTCACATATATACTTTGCTACCCTTGCTGTAGAATCTAAAACTATATTTAAAGCTATAACATTTTCAAGATACTTTATCTTTCTTGATAATGACTTAAACACACTTAAAGCAATTTTAGGATTTGAAAAAAAACTTTCTTTAAATTTTTCAAAATCTATTTCTATAACACTACCATCACTTTCAAAAGCTGCACTTGCGGGATAAGGTACCTCTTCCATAACTGCCATTTCTGCAACAAGCACTTTAGGATAAAAGCGATGCATTACAACTTCATTGTTTTTCGCATCCGTTTTATATACTTTTAAAACACCGTCTAAAAGTAAAGTCAAAGATTTTGGCATATCTTTCTCATAAAAAAGTATCTCACCTTTTGAAAAATCTTTTTTTCTTGAAAAAGAAGACAAAATTTCTAACTCTTTTTCATTTAAGTTTTCAAAACAACTTACATTTCTTAATTCTGCTATGTTATACATTATCTAATTTGCCCACTTCCATAAATTTTGAACTTATATGTAGTAAGCCCTTCTATACCCATAGGACCACGAGCATGAAGTTTGTTTGTACTTATCCCAACCTCTGCACCAAACCCAAATGCACCACCATCTGTAAAACGAGTAGAAGCATTTACATACACTGCTGCGGCATCTATAGCATTTAAGAACTCTTCTGCCGTCGTTATGTTTTCTGTTACAATAGATTCTGAGTGGCCTGAGCCAAAACGAACTATATGTTCTATAGCACCATTAACACCATCTACTACTTTTATATTTAGGATATTTGCAAGATACTCTGTGTCAAAATCTTCATCACTAGCTTCATCAACCTCAATGATAGATTTTGTATCACTACACCCTTTTAGTTGTGTATGAGCCTCATCAAAAGCACTCTTTAACTGTGGTAGAGCCTCTTTTGCTATCTCTTTATCTACTAAAAGTGTCTCCATTGCATTACATACACCAGGTCTTTGAACTTTTGCATTTATAGCTATTTTTATAGCATTTTGTAAATTTGCATCTTTATCTATATATGTATGACATTGTCCTTTATCATGTTTTACTACACTTACTGTCGCATTTTGACTTACATACTGTATAAGACCAGCTCCACCACGAGGTATGATAAGATCTACATACTTATCCATTTTTATAAGTTTAGCAACACCCTCACGAGATGTATCTGGTATCAAAGATATTATCTCCTTCGGAAGCTTATTCTTTTCAAGCACATCTTGAAGAACCTTAGCTATAGCCTTATTAGAATTATCAGCCTCTTTTCCACCTTTTAGTACACATACATTTGAACTTTTAAAACAAAGAGCAGCTGTATCACTTGTAACATTTGGACGAGATTCATATATGATACCGATAACACCTATAGGAATACTAACTTTTTCTATCTTAAGTCCATCTTCTGTAACCCACCCATCAAGTACACGACCAACAGGTTCTTTTAAAGCAGCTATCTCTTCAACAGCTACAGCCATAGCATCTATACGGCTTTCATCTAAAAACAATCTATCCATAAGAGCAGAACTAAGAGAACTTTTTTCTCCACTACTCATATCTATTTTATTTGCTTCTATTATCTTGGAGCAATTTGCACGAAGTGCTTCTGCCATCTCTTTTAGTATCATGTTTTTTTCACTACCACTTAGTGCATTCAATACCCTACTTGCAGATTTCGCTTCACTTAAAAATTTTTCCATTATTTGTTATCCATATAGTTCTTTTTATTAAATGTTATAATATCACAAAAAGCTACAACGAAATTTAAAAAGATTTGATATATCTAAATTAATTCTATAAATTACATAATATGTGATAATATACTGCAACAAATTGCATAACCATCCTATAAAGAATAGCTTAAACGGAAGCTAAACTTTATAGACATTAGAATATTGTTTCATTATTTGAGTATTTTGTAAAAAATGCTCAGATGATCAAATAAAAAAAGTAATACATTATTAGGTCAATGTTCATTAAAAATCCATTGTTTTCACAAGTGCTAAACTAACAGTTTTGTATCTTTTTATCTATAAGGTATGAATACTCTCTTAGCTTGATAAGGTTGATTGTATTTAAATAAAGAGTAAATAATAGTAGCTAAT
>Ga0256827_10000164_pt1 | contig 37369 bp, 35 predicted proteins | sample CV84metaG_FD_185977 | JGI IMG/M metagenome (GOLD analysis project Ga0256827, IMG submission 185977) | Hydrothermal vent microbial communities from East Pacific Rise, Pacific Ocean - CV84 | ecosystem: Environmental > Aquatic > Marine > Hydrothermal vents | place: Pacific Ocean: East Pacific Rise... | reverse complement strand
ACTGAAGAGAGTAAAAGTACTGGTGTTGTAAATAGACTTATAGCAGAAAAAAACAATCCTCAAGCAGATGTATACTGGGCAAATGAGCCAATACGCGCACAGATGTTAAAACAAAGAGGATTATTAAGTAAGTACATATCTAAAAACTCTAAAGAGATAGCAGATAATTTTAAAGATAATAATGGCTTTTGGTGTGGATTTTCAGCAAGGCTTAGAGTACTTGTAGCAGATAAAAATATGAAAAAATATCCAAGTTCAGTATTTGATTATTTAGATAAAAAGTACAAAGATAAAGCAGTAATTGCAAACCCACTTTTTGGAAGTACTACTGCACAAATATCAGCTATGTTTATAAAGCTAGGAGATAAAAAAGCAAAAGCATTTTTAAATGGCTTAAAACAAAATGGTGTAAAAATCTCAACAAGCAATGGTGAGAGTGCTGATTTTGTGGCAAAAAAACAATACCTTTTTTCTTTGGTAGATAGCGATGATGCAGTTAGTAGAATCAGAGCAGGTAAAGATATAATGATGATTTATCCTGATCAAGAAGAGGGTGGACTTGGTTGTTTTGTAATTCCGAATGTTGTTATGCTTATAAATGGTGCTAAACATGAGAGTAATGCTAAAAAGCTTATTGATTATTTGCTATCTAATGAGGTTGAAGCTAAATTAGCACTTGCTGATTGTGCGCAGATACCTCTACATGTAGAGGTAAAACCACCTAAAGAGTTAAGAGCATTAAAAGATATAAAAGTCATGAAAGTTAACTACAAAGATGTTGCACAAAAAATGCATGAGATTGAGCCATTTTTAAAAGAGTGGGCTGGATACTAAGAAAATGACACTTTTTTTTGACACTATTTTTTTGTCATTAAGTGTTACTTTTGTTAGTGTTTTTTTTGGAGTTATTTTTGCTGTATTATTTGAAAAAACTACACTTGCATTTAAAAACACTTTTTTATTAATCTTTACGCTACCTCTTCTTTTACCTCCATATATTGTGGCTTTGGGTTTTTCAGAATTGTTTTCAGAGTGGATTTTTAGTTTTTTTGGGGTTGTTTTAGTTGAGTCTATTATTTATATTCCAATCCCAATGCTTGGTACTTTTTTATTATTAAAAAATATAAATAAGTCTTTTGAAGATTCAGCAAAAATCTTTTGCTCTTGGTTTTGTGTTTTGAGAAAAATTACAATTCCTTTAATCTCTCCATATTTGTTTTTAATATCTAGCATAGTTTTTTTGCTTTCATTAGGTAACTATAGTGTTGTGAATTTTTTAAGATATAAAACTTTTGTAATTCAGAGTTTTGTAGAATTTAGTGCATTTTATGAGTATAAATCAGCATACATTTTAAGCATACTAATATTTTTAATAGTTGCTACACTTTTACTTTTTGAGAAATATTATGCCAAAAAGAACTATGCTAGTATTTTTGAAAATATAGATTTTAAAAATAAAAATCCAATAGATTTAAAAAATTACAAATATATACTTTTTTCTTTTGTCTTATTTTTGGCTAGCGCTTTTGTGATTTTGCCAATCTTTACTTTGGTTTTTAACTCGCACTCATTTTCAAACTATTTAAAAGCTTATGATCTTGTAAGTAATAGCATATACAGAAGTATTATTTATGCTGGTATTGGTGCATTTTTTATTACATTATTTGGATTTATTTTAGCATTTTATATAAAAACAAAAAATTACTACATTTTAGACTTTTTTAGTGTTTTATTTTTTGCATTACCAAGTACAGTCCTTGGAATAATTTTTATAAAATTGTTTAATCATGAGTGGAGCTCATTTATATACTCAACTCCAATCATAATTATTTTGGCGTATATTTTAAAATATAGTGTCATAAGTACTAGGCTGATTTTCTCAAATTTGTCTCAACTACCACAATCATTTGATGATAGTGCTAGAGTTTTGGGTGCATCAAAATTTTACACCATATTGCACATAACAATCCCATTGTTAAAAAATACCTTTTTGTTTTCTTACTTTTTAGCCTTTGTTTTTTTAATTCGTGATACAGATATTACAATGTTACTTTATTCAGCAGGAAATGAAACTTTTGCAGTTCAACTTTTTACACTTATGGCAAACTCACCACAAGAGATAGTGTCTGCACTTTGTGTTATTATGATACTTGTAATTTTATTGCCTATTTTAGCTTGGTTTATTTTAAGGAAAATATTTTGATAAATATAAAGAATATTACAAAACAATATACAAAAAATAAGATACTTGAGAACTTCTCTCTACATGTAGAGCAGGGGAGTAGAGTTGTACTTTTTGGTGCATCTGGGAGTGGAAAATCTACTTTATTAAGAATTATTGCGGGATTAGAAAATATAGATGATGGCGAGATTTATATAGATTCTAAACTTGTTAGTAAAAAAAATGAGATTATTATACAAGCAGATAAAAGAGAGATTGGTTTTGTGTTCCAAGATTTAGCACTTTGGCCACATCTAAATGTGGCGCAAAACATAGAGTTTGGTTTAAAGATAAAGAAAGTAGATAAAGAAGATATAGTTGAAAAAGTAAAAGAGATTTTAAAAAAAGTAAATCTTAGTGGTTTTGAATCTAGAGAAATCTCACAACTATCAGGTGGTCAAAAACAAAGAGTTGCACTAGCTCGTACCCTTGTTGTAAATCCTAAAATAATTTTGATGGATGAGCCACTATCTAGTTTGGATTATGAGTTAAATACTCAGCTTAGACAAGAGATACTCAGCTTACAAAAAGAGTTTAAATTTACTTTAGTTTATGTAACTCACAACAAAGAAGAGGCAGAATTTCTAGCAGATAATATTCTCTACATGTAGAGCATAATTTTTGCTATATGTATAAAAAATATACAATAAAATCTAATAAATTGCCTAATAAATAGCTATAATTACATCAATAAAAAAGACGGAGTCTTCATAAATGGAAATATTACAACAAGCATTTCAAGCAAGAAATAAAAAACTTAATAAGATTGAAAAAGTAAAAGCTACTAAAAATCCACAAGAAGCTTTTGATGCTTTGCAACAGTATGCTAGAGATGGTTATGAAAGTATTCCAGATGATGATAAAAAGTACTTTTTAAAATGTTTTGGAATTTATGACCGTCCAGCAACCCCTGAGCGATTTATGCTTAAACTTCGCATACCTGGTGGATTTTTAAATGCAGACCAAGCAAAGGTTATTGGTGAATGTGCTAAAGAGTTTGGACAAGATTACATAGATTTAACTACAAGACAACAGTGTGAACTTAGATATTTACGCATAGAAGATTTACCAACTATTTTAAAAAGACTTGAAGTTTTTGGAATTGATGCTTATCAAACTGGTGTTGACAATATAAGAAGTATAATGTGTGATCCATTAGATGATATGGCTTTTGATAATGTTATTGCATCGCATAATACACTTTTAAAACTGCAAAAAACTTTTCTTTATAATCCTGAATGGATATCTACTCTTCCTAGAAAATTTAATGCAGCTATAACTGGTTCATTATCAAACAGATGTAATATTTTTTGCCATGATTGTGGTTTTGTTTTAGCTCAAAAAGATGGTGTATATGGTTATAACATGTATATTGGTGGAAAAGTTGGTGTAGTTGGTAAAAATGCTAATATATTTTTAGCAAATGAAGATGAGGTTATAAAAGCTTTTTCATCACTGACCGATATTTTTAAACGCTTTGGTTTTCGTGATAACCGTAACAAAAATCGTCTTCACTTTTTAGTTGAAGCTGTGGGCATTGAGGCTATAGCATCTGCAATTCGTGAAAATGCTGGGGTTAATTTTGCAAGTGCTGGTGAGACTATGACAAAGATGGACTCTAACGATTCATCTCAAGGAAAAGTACAACTTCGTGATGGCTCGTTTGGAGTTCATGTAGTTGTTCCATCTGGTATATTTTCAGGTTCAGATATGATTGCTGTTTCAGATTTAGCAAAAAAATATGGAAATGAACAACTTCGTTTTGATATGGAACAATCTATTTATATTTTAGGTGTTAAAAATGTTGATGAGATGCTTAGTGAGAGTTTATTTGAGAAGTACAAAAGTTTAAATACTCCATATTTTAACAATCTTATAGCATGTGCTGGGACTGAGCATTGTCCATTTGGTGTTATAGAAAATAAAAATGACGCTATAAATATGGCAACTTATTTAGATGAAAAAGTGCCACTTGTAAGTGGGAAAGTTCGTATGTATTGGTCTGCTTGTGTAAAAGGTTGTGGTATTCATGGACTTGGAGATATTGGTTTTGAGGGTTGTAAGGCTAAAATTAATGGTGAAACTGTTGATGGTGTAAATATTTATCTTGGTGGAAAACTTGTTTCAAACGAGGGTGTAGAGGGTCGCACAGTTGTGAAATCTGCACCTTTAAAATATGCTAAATACTATGTAGAAACATTGATGCTAAAATATCAAAAACATAAAAAATCAACTGAGAGCTTTGAGTCTTTTAATGAGCGTATTTTAAACCAATATACTTATGCAAATCTTGGTTTTGTTATGAAACTTGGTGCATATCTAAGAAGTAAAAATATTGATGTAGATTTGAGTTTTAGTGATAAAGTAAATACTGGTAAAAATGAAGAGTTTGAAGTATTTGAGCTTGGTCGTAAACTTTACTATAAACTTGCAAAGAAAGAGGCATATTCTGCTTATGAGCGTTTTACAAATGTACTTAAAAAAGAAAAACTTGAAAATATTCGTGATTTAGTTCCAAATATTGATGAAAATATTGCGCTAATGCTAGATAAAATACTTAATACAAAAGAGGAAAATCGTGCTGTTGTTTTCTCTGAAATTACAGATTTAATTTCTCTAACTTAATAGATATATAATAAATAAATGGCTATAATCGCGCCATGAAAAAATATAGATTATTATTACTTAGTTTTGTTTTCTTTGGAACATTACTAGGTAGCTTTCATCATCATAATAAAGTATTGGTTGATGATGATTGTCCTATATGTATAGTTCAAAATAATCTAGGTAACTCTGCTGATGTAGTCGTTACACCATTATCAAATGTTATTTTCTCTGAATATTTAGTAATATCTCACTTTCAAAAAAGCTATATATTTCAAACTTACTTAGAAAAACTTTCTCGCGCACCTCCAAAATTTTCCTAAACATTCACAAATAAAAAAAATATTATAACTGTTAGGAAAACAATGAAAAAGAAGATATTAGTAATCTCTGTTTTATGTTCTTCACTATTGCTTAATGCAAGTGAAATAGATGACTTAAAGTTACAGTTAAAGCAACAACAAAAAATGATAAATGCTTTAACTCAACGCTTAGATAAGTTAGAAAATAAAACACAAACAACAATTAATCAAATTGTAAAACAAGATAAACAAGAAAAAGAAAAAACTATTAAACAAGAGTATAGTGCTTATTCTCAAGCACCAGAAAAAAATGCAAAAAATGCAAGTTTTTCACAAAAAGAGTATTTACCAGATATTGCTCTAATAATCAACTCATCGGCAGTTGGTAGAAATATTGATAATGAAGCGTATTCGTCTTATTCTATGCCTGGTTTTGTAGATTCTGATCCAGATAAAGATATACCATTTAATAAAGACAGAGGATTTAATTTTAACTATGCAGAGGTAGCAATGTCCTCGGCTGTTGATCCATATTTTGATGCATTTGCAATTTTTCATATGAGTTCTGAAGAGTTTGAAGTTGATGAAGCTTATGTAGTAACTAGAGATATGCCAAATGGACTAAAAGTAAAAGCTGGTAAATTTAAGTCAGCTTTTGGACGCTATAATGAAAAGCATCAACATGCTTGGGAATTTAGTGAACAACCACTTTTATATGCTGGATTTTTTGGACCAGAGGGTATTGGTGATCCAGGTGTTCAGCTTCAGTGGGTAGCTCCAACAGATACCTACATAATGTTAGGTGTTGAAGCAATGCAGGGTGAAAATGAACAAAGCTTTGGTAACGATAAAGGGAACAACCTTTATATTGCTTATGCAAAAGCAAGTCTAGATATAACTGATGATACTTCTGTTTTAGCTGGTGTATCATATATACATGGTGAAAATCTTACAGAAGATACAAATGCAAGTGGTACAATAGAAAATATATCTGGAAATACAGATATTTATGCTGCAGATTTAACTTTACAAACACAACTCTCAAGTTATAGCTCTTTAACATGGCAAAGTGAATATATGTATAGAGATAGAGAAAAATCAATTGATACTAATTCAATTGGAAATTTAAATGCAATAAAAACTGGTCGTCAAGATGGTATGTACTCACAACTTGTATATAAATATAACCAAAATTATGCAGCTGGAGTTAGATACGATGCTTTAATGAAAAATAATTTAGGTGATGATAATTTAGATATGTATACAGCTATGCTTGAGTATCATCCATTTGAATTTTCTCGTTTGCGTTTAGAATATTCACTTGATAAATCTAAATACTTTGATGGTAAGCAAAAAGATGTGCAACAACTTATGCTTGAGTTAAATGTTGCAGTTGGCGCACATGGCGCACATAGCTACTAAAGGATGATTATGAAATTTTTATTAATATTTTTGTTGAGTTTAAGTTCGGCGTTTGCGACATTAAATGTTCAAACAACATATACAACAGTGGGTGAGATTGTTAAAAAAGTTGGAGGGACTCATGTTCGTGTCCATACTCTAGCAAGTCCACATTATGATCCACATTTTATTGTTCCAAAACCATCTTTAATTGCTAAGCTCCGTAGGGCTGATGTTTTAATTATTAACGGTGGTGGATTAGAACTTGGTTGGTTGCCACCACTACTAAAAGGTGCGCACAATGGTAAAATACGCCCTGGTGCTAAAGGCTTTGTAGATGTGTCAAATGCTATAAATCTTATTGATAAACCAGTCGCTGTATCTCGTGCTTTTGGAGATGTCCATGCTCAGGGAAATCCACACTATATGTTAGACCCATATAATGTGATTCTTGTTGCAAAATTTATTAGTGAAAAATTAAGTATAATTGATCCTAGTAATGAAAATGATTATGCAACAAATCTAGCAAAATTTGAAAAAGAGTGGAGTGCTTATCTAGAAAAATTAGATGCTAAGATGTCTACATGTAGCGACAAAAATGTAGTTCAATATCATGAATTATATGATTATTTTTTAAATAGATATGGTTTTAAAAGCTATGGAAATATAGAGCCATTACCTGGTATTTCTCCTAGTTCAAAACATACTGTTGAACTTATTAAAATTATGAAAGATAATAAGATTAAAAAAATTGCACATGATGTATATCATTCTCAAAAAACAGGAAATTTCATAGCATCTAAAACAGGTTCAAAAGTACTTGTTCTTCCTCATGATGTAAACTCAGTGGATGAAGCAGATACTTTAGAAAACTTTTATAACTTTATAGCAGGACAGTTATGTCAATAATAGAACTTTTTTGGCCAGCTTTTACTCTAGCACTATTTTTAGTATTTATACATGCTATTTTTGGGCTAGAGATTATTAAGCGTGGTGTAATTTTTACAGATTTAGCCATTGGTCAAATTGCAGCTATTGGTATGGCAATAAGTATTAGTTTTTTTGATGGAGCCTATCAAACTCCACTTGTCCTTTCTTTTGCAATACTTTCAGCATTTATAATCTCGTTTGCAACTAAACGCCTAGTTCATATAGAAGCATTTATTGGGCTTTTATATGCATTGGGTATATCTTCATTAATGTTAATTTTGGCAAGAAGTACAGAGGGGACTGAACTATTTCAGCAAATCTCTGCTGCTGATATTTTATTTACTACTAAAGAAGATTTGATTTCGTGTGCCTTAGTTTATATTGGAGTATCTCTTGTTATGTTTATAGTGTACCCTCGTGTAAATGGAATATTTAAAGAACTTCTCTTTTTTAGTATGTTGGCTATTGTTGTAACATCATCTGTTCAGCATGCTGGGGTATTGGTAGTTTTTTCTCTTTTAATAGCGCCAGCATATTTTGCAATAGTTCAAACAAAAGTTAAACCTTTACTTTTTGCATGGCTAAGTGGCTCATTTAGTGTAGGTCTTGCAATGTTACTTTCTTACACATATGATTTGCCAACTGGGTATAGTATTATATTTGTATTAGTTTCATTTACGCTAATTGGTGTTTGGTTTTTAGGTAAAAAAACAAACAAAGCAAAATAAAAGCCAAATTTAAGTATAATTCGCGAAAATATAAGGTTATTTCTTTTGAAATAAACCCGAAGGGTATACATGACTAATAAACGCGTTTTAGTTAAGTTTTCAGGTGAGGCTCTCGCTGGTGAAGAGGGTTATGGAATTGATACACAAATTCTAAAATATATTGCTCAAGAAATAAAATCATTAGTAGATGCTGGCATTGAAGTTGGTATTGTTATTGGTGGTGGTAATATTATTCGTGGTGTTACAGCTGCACAAGATGGAATTATTAAAAGAACAAGCGGTGACTATATGGGCATGCTTGCTACTGTAATAAATGGTGTAGCTATGCAAGAAGCTTGTGAACATACTGGACTTCAAGTTCGTATGCAAACTGCTATAAAAATGGAACAAATTGCTGAACCATATATTAACCGTAAAGCTACTCGTCATCTTGAAAAAGGTCGTGTTGTGATTTTTGCAGCAGGGACTGGAAATCCTTTCTTTACAACAGATACTGCCGCTACTCTAAGAGCAGTTGAAATTGGTGCAGAGGTAATTATAAAAGCTACTAAAGTTGATGGTGTTTACGATAAAGACCCAGCAAAATATAATGATGCTGTAAAATTACCAGAGCTTTCTTATGAACAAGCTTTAAGTGATCATATTAAAGTTATGGATGATACATCAATAGCTCTTGCAAAAGATAATAAATTACCAATCATAGTATGTGATATGTCTATTAAAGGAAACTTACTAGACATTTTAAATGGTAATATGAGCAACTGCTCAATAGTAAAATAATAAACTACGAAGGAATTTTAACAGATGAAAGTTGAAGAATTAACAGCAAAGATTTTAGATAACAACCCAACAATGGATAGATACCAATTAGCAATAGCAGTTGCAAAAAGAACTGATGAACTTTTAAATGGTGCTACTAGTAAACTTAATGTTTCAAAACTAGTAAAAGAAGCAGACTTAGCTCTTATGGAGATTGCAGAAGGCCTTGTAACTATCAAAGGCTTTGTTGATTTAGAAAAGTAAAAGTATATCATTTGGGTTTAAATCAAGTAGACATTGAAAAAGTAAAACATCTGCATGATGTAAACTCTGCTACAACATATCTTTACTCTCAAATAAATAAGACTGAGGCTTTACAAAAGGCTCTGTCTTACTCCACAAAAGCCCATGAAAATCAATTTAGAAAAAGTGGGATTCCTTATATAATCCACCCTATTTTAGTAGCATCAATAGTATCTTCAATAACAGCAGATGAATCAATGGCAATTTCAGCTTTACTTCATGATGTAGTCGAAGATACAGATATAAATATAGATGAGATACAAAATCTTTTTGGCTCAGATGTCGCTCATTTAGTTGAGGGTTTAACTAAGATAGACACTATTCGTGATTCTGAACTTGCTTCATCTGCTTCTGATGAAAAGCTTATTATTTCAGCACTCTCTTTTAGAAAAATGCTTTTAGCAAGTATTGAAGATGTTAGAGTATTAGTTGTTAAGCTTTGTGATAGATTGCATAATATGCTTACTCTTGATGCTCTTCCTGAACATAAACAAGTGCGTATTGCAGAAGAAACATTAGTTGTTTATGCACCTATTGCTCATCGTTTGGGTATAAGTTTTTTAAAGAATTTACTAGAAGATTTGAGTTTTTCATATCTTTTCAAAGAGGAAAAACATCATATTGATAATTATTTAGATACAAATTATCATGCTATTGAGATGAAACTTGAAGAGTTTAAAGAGTCAATTCATAAATTATTTTCAAAAAATGGCTTTTGTGAAGATGATTTTGAGATATTATCTCGTGTAAAACATCGTTACTCAATCTATCTTAAAATGCAAAGAAAGGGTGTCGGCATAGAAGAAGTTTTAGATCTTTTAGCTGTGCGAATATTAACAACAGACCCTGTAAAATGCTACAATATTTTAGGATTAATTCATCTTAATTTTCAACCACTCTCCTCACGCTTTAAAGATTATATTGCGGTTGCAAAAGATAATGGTTACCAAACTATTCATACTACTGTTTTTTACAATACAGCAATTTTTGAAGTGCAAATTCGTACAAGAGAGATGCATAAAACTGCTGAGTTAGGTGTTGCCGCTCATTGGAAATATAAAAGTGGTGGTAATAATAATATTAAACTAGATTGGCTAAATAATCTTGGTTATCAAAATGAATCGGTTGAAGATTTTTATGATTTAATTAAAAATGATTTATACTCTGAAGATATTAGTGTGTTTTCTCCAACTGGTCAAGCTTTTACTCTTCCTCGTGGAGCAGTAGTGCTTGATTTTGCTTATGCTGTACATACCTATGTTGGAAATAATGCAAAATTAGCATTTGTAAATAAAACAAAAGCACCACTTCTTTCAGAACTGCATAATGGTGACATAGTAAAAATTATAGTTGATGATAATCCAATAACTAGATGCTCTTGGATAGATGCTGTTAAGACCTCAAAAGCAACATCAAACATGCGTCATAATTGTAAAGCAAGAGTTAGAGATATTGATGCTAGATCTAGTGTAAGCATAGTAGCAACTGCAATGAACCTAAATAATGCTAGAGTTGAAGAGTGGTTTGAGTTACATCATTGTGAAAAACAAGCTAATATACCTATTGATATTGAACAATTTCGTGATGTAATAAATAGATATGTAGCTGAAATATCACAAACAAGTAGATTTAAGCGATTTTTATCTAGTAGAAGATTTAAACTTAAACAATATATTTTTAGAGGTTTAGAAGTTTATAGTACCTCAAATGTAAATGATGTAGTATTTGATTATTGTTGCCATCCAAAATCTGGTGATGAAATTGTTTCTTTTTTAGAAAAAAATAAAGCCCATGTTCACCATAAAATGTGTCAAACTGCAGCTAAAAAATTAGATGCTCAAGAGCCTATGGTATTTGTTAGATGGGAAAAACTTACTATGTACAACTATGAGATGATAGTTTCACTTCATAGTGGTAAAGGGACTCTAGCAGAGTTTTTAAACTTTTTAGTTAAGTTAAATATAGATATAAATTCTATAGAGTTAGGTAAAAATAGAAGTGAATCAACAAGATACTGTGAGATAGGTTTTGAACTCAAAGAAGCTAATCTTAACACAGTTCGTGCTAAAATAGAGTCAAAAATAAAAGTTATACAACTAATAAGAACTGATGATGCTTATAGATGATTAGTTTAAATAAAAAAATATAAAAAAAAGAGAAGATAGATGATAGAAGAAGCCTTAAGAGAGATTGGCAGAGGGACTGCTGAAATTATTGATGAACAAAGAATTACAAAGTTATTGAAAGCATATTATGATGATGGTAAAACTTATACTGTAAAAGCTGGATTTGATCCTACTGCTCCAGATTTACACTTAGGTCATACAGTACTTTTACAAAAACTTGCAACTTTTCAAAAATATGGCGGACGAGTACAGTTTCTAATAGGAGATTTTACAGCAACTATTGGTGATCCAACAGGTAAAAGTGCTACAAGAAAAGTATTAACTAAAGAAGATATTACTAAAAATATAAAATCATATACTACTCAAGCTTTTAAAATTTTAGATGAAGACAAAACAGATATAGTCTATAACAACGATTGGCTAGAAGCACTTGGAGCAAATGGTATGCTTGAACTTGCTTCAACTTTAACAGTAGCAAGAATGCTTGAACGGGATGATTTTTCAAAACGCTTTGCATCTCAAAGCCCAATAGCTGTAAGTGAATTTATGTACCCACTTCTTCAAGGTTACGATAGTGTTTATTTAAAATCAGATATTGAGATTGGTGGGACTGATCAAAAATTTAATCTTCTTATGGGTAGACAATTACAAAAAATTTATGATGTTAAAAAACAACAAGCTGTTTTAATGATGCCTATTTTAGAGGGTCTTGATGGTGTGCAAAAAATGAGTAAATCTTTAGGAAACTACATCGGTGTTACTGATGAACCAAACGATATGTTTGGTAAAGTTTTAAGTATTTCAGATGAACTTATGTGGAGATTTTACGAGTTGCTTAGTACGAAATCTTTAGATGAAATAGCAAGTATTAAATCAGGGGTAGAGGATGGTTCTTTACATCCTAAAAAAGTAAAAGAAGATTTAGCTTTAGAAATTACTGCTAGATTTCATTCACAAGAAGAAGCAATTGGGGCAAAAGCAGAGTTTGAAAAAGTTCATGCAAAAAGTCAGATTCCAACAGATATAGTAGAATTTTCATGTGATGGTGAAGTTTGGATTGCAAAAGCTTTAGTTGATTGTAAAATTGAGCCATCTACTTCACAAGCAAGGCGAGATATTAAGCAAGGTGCTGTTAAAATAAACCAAGAAAAAATTTCTGATATGCAACTACAATTGGGAAGTGGAGAATATATTCTTCAAGTTGGAAAAAGAAAATTTGCAAAGTTAAAGGTAAACTAATGAGCTTCAAGTCATTAAAAATCGGAAAATATGAGATACAAAAGCCAATCGTTCAAGGTGGAATGGGTGTTGGAATAAGTTGGGATCAGTTAGCTGGAAATGTTTCAAAAGAGGGTGGACTAGGTGTTATATCTGCTGTTGGAACAGGTTACTACGAAGATAAAAAATATGCTTCAAAACTTGTAGCTGGAAAACCACTTGATGCACTTGGATTTTACTCAAAAGAGGGTTTTGATGCAATCATTAAAAATGCTAGAAAAGTGTGTGCAGATAAACCATTAGCTGCAAATATTTTATATGCTATAAATGATTATGGTCGTGTAGTAAGAGATGCTTGTGAGAGTGGTATAGATATTATTATCACTGGTGCTGGACTTCCTACAAATATGCCAGAGTTTACTGAGGGTTATCCTGATGTTGCACTTGTGCCTATTGTTTCATCTGCGAAAGCTCTTAAAATTATTTGTAAAAGATGGAAAAAAAGATATAACAGAATCCCAGACGCTGTAGTTGTAGAGGGTCCAAAATCTGGTGGTCATCAAGGTTTTACTTATGAGCAATGTAAGCTAGAAGAAAATCAACTTGAAAACATTGTAGGTCCAGTTATTGAAGAAGCTGCTACTTGGGGAAATATTCCAGTTATTGCAGCTGGTGGTATTTGGGATAAAACAGATATAGAAGATATGCTTTCTCGTGGAGCATCTGCAGTTCAGATGGGTACTAGATTTATTGGGACATATGAGTGTGATGCCCATGCAAATCTTAAAAAAGTACTTCTTGATGCTAAAGAGGAAGATATTCAGTTAATGAGTTCACCTGTTGGTTATCCAGCACAAGGTGTTAGAACAAATTTAACTAGACTTGTTGAAAAACGAGAAGGTCCTGCTATTAAATGTATAAGTAACTGTGTAGCTCCTTGTAATCGTGGTGAAGAAGCTAAGGTTGTTGGGTTTTGTATAGCAGACAGACTTAGCGATGCCTATGAGGGTAATCTTGAAACTGGTTTATTTTTCTCAGGAACAAATGGTTATAAACTTAACAAAATTATAAGTGTAAAAGAGTTAATGGACAAACTTACAGAGGGTGAATAGTTAATATATGTTGCGTTCACTTCTCCTTTTTCTTATATTTGTAGTCTCTTTACATGCACTTAGTGATAGTGCAATTTTAAAGCGCGCAAATAATTACATGAAAGCTAACTCTAATACCAAAGTATTTCGTGCATATAATGATTATAAAACTCTATATCTTCGTTCTGTAATATCTGATAATAAAAAACTTAAAATTTCATCATTAGAGGGTATTGTAAAAAGTGGAAATAAACTCCATATTGATGTTGTAAAGTATAATAAAGAGTTAAGAACTATAAAACCAAAACAACATTATATTACTCCAAAACCAAAAGCAAATAAAAAGAGTAAAAAAGCTAAAAAATTAAAAATTAAATCTTCGCATAAACTAAAGTCTATAAAATGGGTTGGTTCTAAATTGGTTCTAAAATTTGATAAAAACCTTAAAAAAAATCAAATTAATTACTTTACTCTTTATGATTCAAAAACCTCAAAACATAGATATGTTTTTGATATTCATGCCTCTATGATTTCTGAAGCACAACTACTTAGAAAAGATGGTATCTCTAAAATAAAATTAGCCCAATACAAACCAAATACACTAAGACTTGTAATTGAAGATAATTCAAAGATAAAAGTAAATTTTACAAAAAAGAAAAATAAATTAACCATAAGCTTAAGAACAAAAGAGAAGAAAAAACCAGCATATAAAGCACCATATAGAGTTGATAGAAATAAAGTAATAGTTATAGATGCAGGACATGGTGGTAAAGATCCTGGAGCAATCGGCTATAAACGATATAGAGAAAAAGTAGTAGTATATAAAATTTCTCAAGAATTAAAAAGAATTTTAAGATCACGAGGTTACAAGGTCTATATGACTAGAGATAGAGATAGATTTGTTAAATTAAGTAACAGAACTAAATATGCAAATAAAAGAGATGCAGATATATTTGTTAGTATTCATGCAAATGCAGTTCCAAAAAGAAATGCTAAAAAGGCTCATGGAATAGAGTGCTATTTTTTATCTCCATCTCGTTCATCAAGAGCTAAAAAGATTGCTGCAAAAGAAAATTCAGCAGATTTAAGTGATATGAATATGTACGGAAAAGATTCCTATCTTAATCTTGTAAATCATCATAATATTGTTGCCTCAAATAAACTAGCTATTGATTTGCAAAGAGGTATGCTTGGTGTTTTAAATAAAAAATATAAAAATGTAAAAGATGCTGGAGTTCGTGAGGGACCATTTTGGGTTTTGGTTGGCGCACAGATGCCATCAGTACTCATTGAGGTTGGTTTTATAACAAACCCTACTGAAGCTAAACGCCTTGTAACCGATAGATATAGAAAAATAATGGCTCAGGGTATGGCTAATGGTATTGAAAGGTATTTTGCTAAGAATTAGATTCCGTGTCAAGCACGGAATGACAGGAATATAGCGAAGTCTAATAAGCTCTACATGTAGAGCTTAATCTTCTACTTTATACTCTAAATCCCCAGCACGAGATTCTTTTTCATCTATAATAGCTTGAATCTGTTTTTTTACATAATCATAACGATACTGCTCTTTAAAGCCTTGTATTCGTCCTCCAGCAGCATTTGGATGTCCACCACCACCAGCCCACTCTTTAGAAATTTTAGATACGCTTACTTTGTTGTTTGCTCTTAAGCTCATAGTACCTCTGTAACTTACATCAACTATGAAATCATACTCTGGATATGCTAGTAAAAAACCATTACCAACTATGGAAGTGTTACCAACTCCATAAGACAAAAAGCCTCTATAACCCTTATAGTAAATAGTTTTTTCAGCCCTTGCTTCACCTAAAAGTTTAACAATAAATTTAGTTGCTAGATTATCTAAAGTATTATTTTCTGCATCACGAAAAAAATCTTTTTTAATTAAATGAATTTTTTCATCTAAAATAATTGGTGCATTTTCTTCGTCAATATATTTTACAGCTTCAAGTAAAAGTGAAATTTTGTAGTTATTATCAACATCACCAAACATAACTTTGTTAAGCTCACGCGTTTCTGTTACAAGGCGCATACAAACTTTTCCATATTCAAAGTTATCATGCTCATCCATCTTCCATAAATCAACAGCATTTACAATATTTACATATTTATTCATCCACTCAGGTTCGTTAAATTCAAAGTTCTCTTTTACATAATCATATGTAATTTTCGTAGCACAACGCTGAGTATCTAAAAAGTACCATTCATATTTGTTAGCAGAATCTTCACCACTTCCATGATGATCTAGTAGTGTTAGTGTAATATCTTTTTTAGCATCATTTAGTATATTTACTTCTTTATTTAGCCATCTTGATTCATCGGCAGTAAGGTTTAAATCTGTAATCATAATAGTTGCAGGTTTATCCTCTTTTTTTATAGCTTCAAGTATCATATCTAGTTTTTGTTTTACTTCCGCACCATAGTTGGCATTGTAGTTTTTTAGAGTATATGGAGTATATTTCATAACAAGTTGACAGCTATAACCATCAAGGTCAGTGTGTGATAAGTGGTGGATTATTTTATTCATTTTTTTCCTATTTATTCATTTTCAGTTTGTGTAATATTTATTGAACCCATTACTTCAAAAGTTGCAGATGAGTCTATCTCTGCATGTGAAAGAGTTACTACATCTAATGAGAATCTCTCAAGTATCTCAGCTACACCACGGCGTAGCTGAGGGTCTACTATAACCACAACTGGAGATACACCTTTTTGGAGTAACTCAGCTGCTTTTGTACTTGTAGCTTGAATAAGTGCATTTATCTCAGCAACATTTAGAAGTAAGTTTCTTGAACCATCTTGCTCTTGAGATTTTTCAAGCATTAACTGCTCACTTGATGTATCAAAAGTTAATAGTCTTATTACTCCATCATCACCAGCGTACATCTGTGTAATAATTCGTGATAATTTTGCACGAACTTGTTCTGTAATAACATCAACATTTTTAGTAAATTCTGCAATATCTGCAATGGTTTCAAGTATGCTAAGCATATCTTTGAGTGGTATTTTTTCATGAAGAAGAGCTTTAAGAACTCTTTGAATAAGTCCAATAGAAGCAACTTTCTCAACATCTCCAACAATAACAGGAAAGTCATCTTTGATTTTATCAATAAGTGAAGAAACCTCTTGACGAGTAAGTAAATCTTCAGCATTTCGTTTAACAAGCTCACTCATATGTGTTGAAATAACAGTTGCAGGATCTACAACAGTATAACCCTCAACAATAGCGTCTTCTTTTTGTTCTGGTGTAATCCAAATAGCATCAAGACCAAAGGCTGGTTCTTTTGTAGCCTCACCAGTTATCTCACCAGTAGCCATTCCACTATCCATTGCTAGAAATTTATCTGGCATTATTTGACCCTCGCCAATACTAATACCTTTTAATAAAATTTGATACTGCTGTGGTTCAAGATGTAAATTATCTCTAATACGAACTTGAGGCATTAAAAAACCAAAATCAGAGGCAATTTTTCTTCGCATAGAACGGATACGCTCTAGTAAATCTCCACCTTGAGATTTATCTGCAAGGCGAATAAGTTGGTACCCAAGAGTAAGCTCAAGCATCTCAACTTTTAATATATCTTCTAATGCAGTTTGTTCCTCTTTTTGAATCTCTTCATTTGTTTTTTCAGGTACTGCTGCTGCTTTTTCTTGTGCTTGTTTCTCTTTAGCTTTTGGTGAGATTACATTGTCTATGTCGAGTATGCTAAATTCACCTTTTTCATATTTGTAAATTGACCAACCAAGAAGGGCAAATAAAATACCAACAAGTCCCATTGAAGCAGTTGGAAGCCCTGGAACCATTGCAAATAAAATCATAATAAGACCAACAATCATAAGGATTTTTGCATTACCCATCATTTGGTTAATTGTACCCTCAGCAAAGTTGTCACCCTCACCAGATGAACGAGTAATCATAATACCTGTTGCAGTAGAGATAATAAGTGCAGGAATCTGACCAACTAAACCATCACCAATAGTTAAAAGTGTAAATGTTGAAGCTGAATCTCCTACTGTCATTCCATGTTGAAAAACACCAATAAGAAATCCACCAATAATATTAATAAGTGTAATAACAATACCAGCGACAGCATCACCCTTTACAAACTTAGACGAACCATCCATAGCCCCATAAAAGTTTGCATCTTGAAGAATCTCTGCACGGCGTTGTTTAGCCTCAGCATCATCAATAAGACCAGCATTCAAATCGGCATCAACTGCCATCTGCTTACCTGGCATAGAATCAAGTGTAAAACGAGCTGCAACCTCTGCAACCCTTGTAGAACCCTTAGTAATAACCATAAAGTTAATAAGAACTAAGATGGAAAAAACAATAATACCAATAACAAAGTTACCACCAACAACAAAATCACCAAAAGAGGTAATAATACTACTTACTTGATCAGTCCCTTGATGCCCATGACTTAAAATCATCCTTGTTGTAGCAATATTTAAAGAAAGCCTAAAAAGGGTTAAAATAAGTATGAGTGTTGGAAAGGTTGTAAGATCTGTAGGTTTTGGAACATAAAGAGAAATTAGTAAAATTAAAACTGCTAATGCCATAGAAACCGTAAGAAATACATCTAATATTCCTGATGGTAATGGAACAATAATAATTGCTAAAATGCCCATAACAAAAAGAACAACACTTAAATCTTTTTGACCAAGTAAAAAGTTTAGAGTTATTCCAACTTGCTGTTTGAAGGTAGGTTTTTTTGCCAAATTTTTACTCTAATATATCTGCTAAAGTCATCTCTGCAAGAAAGTTATCTATCTTGCCTTGAAGTTTGTTTAAAAAAGGCCAAATTGAACAAAGGCTTGCTTTATCTGAAGGACAATCATTAATAGAAGAAGCGCAGTCAAAAACTGCAGGTGCTTTTCCCTCAACGCATGACATGATTTGTAGCATATTTATATCTTTTGCTTCTAGCAAAAGAGCAAAACCACCTTTTACCCCACGATGAGATTTAAGAATTCCATTTTTTGCTAAGGATTGTAAAATTTTTGCTAGAAAACTTTTTGGTATAGATAATTGTTTTGAAAGTGTTTCACTGTCAATGGGTGAATTTGCCTTAGATAGAACAATAAGAGATAAAATTGCATATTCACTTGCACGGGTTATTAACATATTTTTTATACTTTTTATAAGAATTTAATTAAAAGAGATTATATCTAAAGAAGTTGAATATTAGGTTTAATTTGTAATATTAAGAAAAAGATGTATAATACCCCATGTCGTACAAAATAGTATCTAAAAAACTCATCATAATTATTCCGATACTTTTCTTCCTAATGGCTTCTACTCGTGTGTATATTAACTATACAGATAATAAAAATAATGTAAATAATTTTATTTTTGAACAATCAAAACTTATTGATTCTCTATTTATGAGTCATAGAAACTACTATCAATCTTTATATTTAAACAAAATTATTAAACTAGATGCCGACACTTTAAAAGGTTTACCCGCATACTCAGCAAAAGATATATCTACAACTTTCTCGCAAAATAATCGTCTACATGTAGAGATGTATACAGTTAGTGATAGGGCTAGAAATCCTAAAAATCAAGCTGATAAATATGAAATGAAAGCTATCAATTACTTTAAAAAGCATGCAAATAAAGATGTATATTTTAATGAAGAGGGTGCTTTTTATCAGTATGCTACACCATTGAAGATTGAGCAAAAATGTTTAAAATGTCATGGTAAAAGAGAGAATGCTCCACTATTTATTGCTCAAAAATATGACAAAGCATATGATTATAGTATTGGAGATATTCGCGGTATTTTGAGTATTAAAATACCAATTAAGTATATTAATAAGGTATTTGATAAACAATTTTATGTATCGCTAATTTATGACTTTATACTCATAACAATGATTTCAATCTTAGCTTTTTATATGATTAGATTTTTCTCTAAGCTACATGTAGACCTAGAAGATGAACTTGAAAATAGAACACTCGAACTTAAAAATATTTCGACAGTAGATACTCTAACAAAATTAAAAAACAGAAATTCACTTATTCAAAATTTAGAAGAATTAGATCATATATCGTTAGTCCTAGTAAATATAGACTCATTTTCTCAAGTTAATGATTTTTATGGACATGATTTTGGAGATAGAGTTTTACTTAAATTTGCAAAGAAACTTAGCTCTACATGTAGAGATGATGAAAATATAAAATTATTTAGAGTGAGTGGTGATGAATTTGTCTTTTTAATGATTGGGATGCAAAGTCATAATGTAGTTTTAAAAGTGCAAGAAATCTCAAAAAATATAAATTCATATAAATATGAAGTAGAAAATGACATTATAGGTTTAAATACTACTATAAGTATCTCTTTTGAAGAAAAAACTAAACTTTTAATGACAGCAGATATGGCACTCAAAATTGCTAGAAGAGAATCAAAAAATATTATAGTTTATGACAAAACAATGAGCTTAAATAAAGAGTATGAAAGCAATATGCTTTGGACTAAAAAGATTAAAACTGCAATTAAAAATGATAAAATAGTTTTATATTACCAAGCAATTGTAGATAATAAAACAAAAAATATAAATAAATATGAATCATTGATACGATTAATAGATGAAGATGATAAAGTCATAAGTCCGTACTTTTTCTTAGATATTGCAAAAAAAGCAAAACTTTATAAGCAGTTAACAAAAATAGTAATTCAAAAAAGTTTTGATAAATTTAGAAATACAGATATAGAATTTTCAATAAATCTTAGTATTGATGATATTTTAGATAAAGAGATATATAACTATATTTTAGAGATGCTAGAGATTTATCATGTATCAAATAGAGTTATATTTGAAATAGTAGAATCTGAAAGTATTGAAAACTTTGAAGAGATACAAAAGTTTATAAATAGTGTAAAAGCACTAGGATGTAGAATAGCTATTGATGACTTTGGAACTGGTTACTCTAACTTTGAATATCTTATGCGACTTGAACCTGATTTTATTAAAATTGATGGTTCAATAGTGAAGAAAATATTGACAGATGAAAAATCTGAAATAATTACTTCAGTAATTGTTGATTTTGCTAAAAAAATGGATATAAAAATTATTGCTGAATTTGTAGAGAATGAAGAACTTTACAACAAGGTAAAAGAGCTTGGTATAGATTATACTCAGGGTTACTATTTTTCACAGCCTAAACCAAGCTTAATATAATTTCGCTATAATTGCGGCTCAACTTTATGCATAATGTATAAATGTTAGATTACATACCTTTTGGAGGCTATTATGGCTTTAAATTCGGCTAAAAAACAAGAAATTGTAGCAAAGTACGGTCGTGGTGAGAATGACACTGGTTCAAGTGAAGTTCAAATCGCTCTATTAACAGCAAGAATCAGTGAACTAACTGAACACTTAAAAACTTTTAAAAAAGATCACGCATCTAGACTAGGACTATTAAAATTAGTTGGTCAGCGTCGTCGTTTAATGAAGTACTTTAAAAGAAAAGATAAAGATGCATACTTAAAATTAGTAGAATCTCTTTCTATTCGCGACAATATCTAGTAGATAAATCTACATTTTTAAGCCCTTTTTAAGGGCTTAACTTCTTTTTTCTAAAATCAAAATAACTATCTTTATTCCCTCTACATGTAGACATAATGTAACAAAACCGTAAAATCTATCTAATATCCATCACATTTGACAAAATTTCACAAGTTTAAATGTAATTTTAGAGTTTAAATAGTAAGCTTATGTAAATAATGATTTCTATATGGAGGTTTAGTGTGCCAAAAAATAATAATGAAATAAGCACAGACGGTCTAACTTTTTTAGACGATGGTGAAGTTTTATATAATGACTTATATTTACTTAGTGAAACTGATGAAAAAGGGATTGTGCTTTATGCAAGTGATTCGTTTTTAAAAATAGCAAACATGACAAATGATGAAATTATTGGTCAGCCACATAATATTGTAAGACATCCTGAGATGCCGCGTGTTGCTTTTAAATCTCTTTGGGATGATGTAGTAGCAAAAGGTTTTTGGACAGGTCTTGTAAAAAACGCTCGTAAGGGTGGTGGATACTACTGGGTATACGCAACAGTTCTTCGCTCAATCGATAAAAATGGAAATACTAAATATGTAAGTATTAGAGTTAAACCATCTCGTGAAGATATTAAAAAAGCTGAAGAGCTTTACGCAACATTAGATTAAGATTAAAAGGAATTTAAAATGGCATTAATGAAAAAAAATCACTCGTCTTCATCTTCATCAGCTGCAATGATATCAAGTGGAAATAACGATAATAAAAGAAGACAAAGAACTCTAGCAAAGCAACAACAAATATCTGAAAGTATTGCTGGTGTATCTATGACAATCTTAGAAAATGCACAAGAGAGTGTATCTGCAATTGAAGAATTAAAATCTTCAATGGAGCAAATTGCTACAGCTGCAGAAGAAAATTCTGGTGCAAGCGAGCAAGCTCTAGCAAATGTAAAGGGAATAAATACAAATATTTCAAGAATGAACTCTACTATTGATATGGTAATATCTTCAACTCTTTCAACTGGCGATAATATTATGGCATCAGTTGAGAAAATAAATGAATCTGTTTCAAGAATGGATAAGGCTGTTATAGTTGCAAAAGATAGTTCAACTAAGTCTGAAGAACTTAAAGCAAGTTCACAAAATATTGGTGATGCAGTTGGTTTTATTGCTAAAATTGCAGATCAAACTAATCTTCTTGCTTTAAATGCAGCCATTGAAGCATCACGCGCAAAAGAGCATGGTAAAGGTTTTGCAGTAGTTGCTGATGAAACTCGTGCCTTAGCTGGAGAGAGTGAAAAAAATGCAGAGTTTATTTCTGAACTTGTTACAAAAATTCAAGCAAGTATTGATGATATTATTACAAGTATTGGTGATACAACTGGAACAATCTCTGAAAATGGTGTAAAGGGTAATGAACTTTCAGTTAAGATGGAAGAACTTACAAAAATTGCTATTTATTCAGTTGAAGCTGCTAGAAGTGTAAGTACATATACTCAAAGACTTGGTGATTTTGTTGTTAAGATTAATGATGGTTCACAAAGTATAGCTCGTGATTCTAGCGAGATTGCACTCTCAGTTGAAAAAACTTTAAATGGCATAGATATTCAATCGGATGCACTATCTCAAACAGAAGATGATATTAAAGAACTTTCTTCATTAGCAGAAGAGTTAAAATACTCAACCGACACTATGAAGTCAGCTGAAGATATAGCTCTTTCTGCTGATACTATTGGTGGGAGTATGGAAGATATTCAAACTGCACTTGAAGATGTAACAAATGCACTAAATCAAATAGAATCATCATCACATACTACAAATAAATCTGCACTTAACAATAAAGAGCTTATTGAAGCTGGTATTGAAGCTGCAAAAGATATTGATAAACTTATAGAGATTGCTAGAAGAAACTTTGACCTTTTAAAAGTATCTTTTAATGCTGTTAAAAATACAGTAAGTGAGATTAGAAGTTCATTCTCAAATTCTATTACTCAAGGTAATGGTGCTGCAACTGAGTTAAATGTTATTGTAAAAGAAACAAAATCAGTAGATAAGACAGTTGGAAACATAAGCAACTCTATTGTTCAGTTAAATATGCTTGCTATTTCTGGAAGTATTGAAGCTGCAAGAGCTGGTGACTTTGGTAAAGGTTTTGCAGTTGTTTCTGCAGATATTAGAAATCTAGCTAAAGATTCTGAGAGCAATACTGATAAAATTAATGATATTGTTGAATCTATGAACTCAGAGATTGATACAGTTAAGACTGATTGGGCAAATCTTTTAACATCTCAAGCAGCAGAGCAAGATTCAATAGATACTTTAATAAATGATATTGTAAAAATTACAGATTTACTTGTAGATTTATTAGATAGATATACTGGTTTAAAAACTGTAAATGATCAAAATCTTGAAGGTATGGATCAAGTACTTATTGGAATTAGTGAGATTCAAAAAGCAGTTGAGCTTTCAGCTAGAAATGCAATGGAATCACGCAAAGCTAGTGAACTTATTATAGAAACTGTTTCACATATTGGTGAGGGTGTAGAAGAGTTAGCTGTAATGGCAGATGAGCTTCAACAAGGTTAATTAGATGCAAATTCAAGAGATACTAATCATTAAAAATGGTGCGCAAAACTATGGAATATCAACAGAAGATATAAACCAAATTTCTCGTGTACCATCTTTAATGCAACTTCCACTTAGACCACATGGCACAAGAGGTCTATGTGGTTTAGCTGGAAGCATTGTAAGTATGATTGATTTGAATCTACTCCTAGATATGCCAAAAGTAGATTTAGATGCAGATAAAAGTAGACTTTTAAGCCTAAATGGTAGATACTCTTCAAATGCACTTTTAGTTTCAGAAGTTTACAATACAGTAGATATAGATGAAAATAAAATAGAATATATAGAAGATACCAATGATGCAGTAGTGGCAATATATAAATATAAAGATGTATTGGTTCAGGTATTATCATTAGATATTTTAATTGAGAAGATCAACAAAGTAAGCATAGAATCAAAAGAAGTACTAAACGGAAAAGTAAAAGTTGTAAATAATAAAGAAGAAGATAGTACAAGATTTCTTATATTTTCAATGGCAAATGAAAAGTTTGCTTTAAATATTGACTTTTTAAGAGAGATTATTCTTGCTGATGTAAGTTTTACAGAAATTATTGGAAGTCCAAAAGAGCTCCTTGGTTTAATAACACTTAGAGATGAACTTATAGCAGTTATGGATCTTCGTACATATTATAACTTTTCAAATTCAAGAAGTGATAAAAATAGAATATTAATAGCTTCAATTAATGGTGAAGCTATAGGTCTTTTCATAGATGAAATTATTGATATAAAAAATGTTTTAAATAAAGATATAGATTATAAGAGTGAAGAATTTAAGAAAAATAAGATTTCTGGTGTAATTCATGATAATGGTTCATTAGTTTCATTTTTAGATAAAAATATTATTGAAGAGATTTTTGAAGATAATAGAGCATATATTGATTCAAAAGATAAAATAGCAGAATTAGAACATGAAAATACTCAAGATGATTTAGAGGTTATTGTTTTTAAATTAGCATCAAAAGAGTACGCTTTTGATGTTGATAATGTAGCTGAAATAATAGATATAGTCCCATCTACTGCTGTAGCATATACTGCTGATACTATAGATGGTATGATAAATATAAGAGGACAAATTGTTCCAATCGTTTCTCTTTTTAACATACTTGCAATACCAGAGACAATAGATGAAAACTCTAAAATTATTATATGTAATATTGCTGATAATAAAATAGGTTTTATTGTTGATAGTATTAGTGATATTTTAAGTGTACATCAAGATGAATTGAAAAAACAAGAAGATGAGTTTTTTACAAATGTCCTTCATTTAGATGGTGGTAAGAGACTGATATTGTCTATGGATATAGAAAAAATAATATCGAACAAGGATAATTAATGGCTAAAAAAGTATTGATAGTTGATGACTCTGCACTTGTTAGAAGACAACTGACGGAGCTTATATCTACATTAGATATGGATATTGATGTTGCAAAAAATGGTAAAGAAGCAGTAGAAAAAGCTACTGCTATGCAATATGATGTAATTACAATGGATATTAATATGCCAGTGATGGATGGTATTGAAGCTGTTCGTCAAATTATGCAAATAAAACCAACAGCCATATTGATGGTAAGTTCATTAACAACTGAAAATGCTAGTATAACAATGGATGCTCTTGACTTGGGAGCTATTGATTATATCTCAAAACCAGGTACTATGAATATTGGTAAAGTTGAAAATTCTGAAGATATATTGACAAAAGTTAGATCACTTTCTCGTATACCAAAGAGACGCTTGGCTAGACCAAGAGCAAGACCAGCTCAAAGAGAGAGACCAGCACAAAGAGAGAGGAGAGCAAGACCTCAAAGAGAAGAAGTTGTAGAAAATACGGCAGATAGTAGAGATATTGATAAGGTTGTTCTTATTGGTTCATCTACTGGTGGGCCTGGTTTAATAGAGCAAATTTGTGCATCACTACCACCTAATTATAAATATCCTGTATGTATAGTTCAACATATGCCAGCGCAGTTTACAGCAGCCTTTGCAGATAGGTTAAACCGTGCAAGTTCATTAACTGTTCATGAATCAGCGCAAAATATGGAACTATTACCTGGAAATGTATATGTAGCTCGTGGTGGAGTTCATATGAATTTTGCTAAAAAAACATCAGGTAAAATTGTAATAAGAGAAGATAAAGATAAGGGTGCTCAATTTTTTCAACCAAGTGTAACTGAGATGATGATGAGTGCATTAGAAATTTTTGATGGTAAAAATCTTGTTGGTGTTCTTTTAACTGGAATTGGTGATGATGGTGCTGATGGTATGGTTGAGCTTAAAAAAGCTGGAGCATATACTTTAGGTGAGAGCGAAGAGAGTGCTACTGTATATGGTATGCCTAAAGAAGCTTATGATCGTGGTGGTGTTAGTGAACAGTTAGATTTTATGAGTATTTTGAAAAAAATTGCAACGCTGAAATAGAAAGGAAAATCAATGGCTTTAGTTAAAAAACATGTAGCACAAGATATAGAAGACTTACCAATATTTTCTTCCCTTGAAGAGGCTAAGTCCTTTTGTACTCATAATGATGATAGTACTAAAAAAGATTATGCAATTGAAGAGATTGTAAGATTTCCTGATGGTCCAGAATATCTTATATCACTTATTAGTAATGATGCTAGAGAAAAAAATGTATTGACAAAGATTGCAAGTGTAATATCTAGTATGGATCCAGATGATGCACCAATTGAAGATATTATGGACTTGCTAAAACTAGACAATGCTTACATAAGAAGTCTTGGAATATCAATACTTAGAAACTTTGGTACTGCAATAAAATATTATATAGTTAAGTTTTTAATTGGTGATGATAAAGATTTAAGAATATTTGCTATAAATGTTTTAGGTGATGTTGATTTTTCTGAATCTAGAGATATGTTAGTAGAATTGCTAGAAGATGAAGAAGATATTAATGTTGCTATGACTGCTGTTGATTATATGGGTGAGATTGGTGAAGTTGAAGATATTGAACTTTTAGAATCTCTTAAAAGTAGATTTAATGGCGATTTTTATGTAGAATTTGCTGTTAATGGTGCGATTAAAATGATTAAAGGATAAAAAATGGCATACCTTTTATCTGCTGAAAATTTTGAAAAAATTGGTGAATTTGTTTATAGAAAAAGTGGTATATATCTTGAAGAAGAGAAACATTTTGATAAGATTGCTAAGTATATAGATAAGCGAGCTAAAGAATTAGGTTTTGATCAATTTAGAAAATATTTTTTTAAGCTTCGTTTTGATGATAAAGATGGTGAAGAGTTTCAAGAGTTAATGAATGCAGTTACCGTAAATGAAACATACTTTTTTAGAGAAAAAGATCAGTTTGAAGTACTTGCAAATAGAATCTTACCAGAGTTACACGAAATAATGCCTAAAAATAGACCTATTCGTATACTTTCATCTCCATGTTCAACTGGTGAGGAACCTTACTCTATGATACTTCATATTGTAGAAGAGGGTGAGATAGTTGAAAAACGAGATATAGAAGTAGTTGGTATAGATATTGACTCAACTGTAATTGAAAAAGCTAAAAAAGCAAAGTATACAGACCGTTCAATTCATGCAATTCCAAAACCTATTTTAAATAAATGGTTTGTAAAGAAAAAATTAGGTTATGAACTTGGAGAAGAGCTTCAAGGAAGTGTAGATTTTCAAGTTGCAAATATATTTGATAAAACGCAGATGAGAAAACTTGGTAAATTTGATGTTATATTTTCTAGAAATATGCTTATTTATTTTGATGATGCATCGAGAAAAGAGGTTGCAATGACCTTTTATGATATGTTAAATCCAGGTGGTTATGTCCTTTTAGGGCATGCAGAATATATGAGTCGAATAGTATCTGTCTTTAATGCAAAAAAAGTAGATAATTGTTTGATTTATCAAAAATAATAATATATAAATAAGAGAACTTTTCAGGAGATATTATGCCGACAATAATGGTAGTAGATGATTCAAAGACAGTAAGAAATTATCATGGTTCTATACTTAAATCGATGGGTATGGAAGTAGTTGAAGCCGAAAATGGAATGGAAGCATTAGAAAAAAGTCTTGGGGCTACAATAGATTTGTATCTTGTTGATGTTAATATGCCTATAATGGATGGTTATACATTTATATCTGATTTGAGAAAACAAGATACTCATAAAGTTGTTCCAGTTATTATGGTAACTACACAAGCAAAAGATGAAGATAAAATAGCTGCTTATAAAGTTGGAGCAAATTTATTTGAGACTAAACCTATTAAGCCAGATGTACTTCAAGCATATATTGATATTTTGGTAAAGAATTAAGGAGATATAATGGATCCATTATTAGAACAGTTTTTAAGTGAAGCAAGAGAAAATTTAGCATTTATTGATCAAAATATTGAAGCAATTGGTGGGGATGATCCAGAGCTTTTAAACTCTGTATTTCGTGCTGCTCATACTCTAAAAGGTGGTAGTGGTATTGTTGGGTTTGAATCTGTCAGAGATATTACTCACCATGCTGAAGATTTATTAGATATGCTTAGAGATGGAAGAATAGAGTTTGCAGATGGTATGACAGAATCTCTTTATAATGCTTTTGATGAGGTTTTAAACCTTGTAGAAGCGGCAGAAGAGAGTGAGGGCATAGTTGATGCAGATCCTGATACGGTTGAGCAAATTGTTGAAGAATTATCTGCTCAAATGGGTAAAACTCCTGAGAGTGAAGCTATTTGGAATATGCCATTTACTCTAATGGAAGACACGACAAGTATTATAAATATGCCATTACATACTTTGAGATTTATGAAAAATCATCCAATAAACTTTAAAAATCCTCCTGTAAATAAAGAGTTTTGTGAAAACTCAAATACATATGCGATATTTTTTGATATAGATGAATCTTGCATGGTATATGGAAATGATCCAATTTATACATTGTCATTACTTGGTGATAAAGTTTTAGGTGTTCATTCATGTATTAATGAAAATAACACTAAAGAGATATTAAGTGGTACTGAAGATGAAGATGGTTTAATATTAAAAGTACAACTTAGTGCTTTTGTTGATGCTACTTATGATGAGATTGAAGATTCTCTTTTTAACTTTATAGATGAATTGACTTTTTTACCAATAGATATTGTTACCTTATTATCTATTAATGTTGGTGATTCTAATCATCAGCTAGATTCATTAAAAGAGCTTTCATCAATTGCTGAAGATTTAGATTTAGCATCTATTGTTGAAGAGGTTAAGTTGTCTTTAGAACTTGTTGGAAAAGATACACTTCAGTTTGCACAATTAAATAGATTTTTAGATATTGCAGGGCTTATAAAAGAGGAAGATGTACCTAAGTTAAATGAATTTTTCCAAAATCTTTATAAGGGTGAAGTATATATTTCAAATATTGAAGCACCAGACTCTGAGACTATAAGTGAAGATATTGTTGAAGAAGATACACAAGAATTAGATGAAACTATTCAGAATAATGAAAGTGTAGAGGTTAAAGAGGTGCGTGAATTAAATGAACAAACTATAGCAACTATTAAAACAATAGAAGAACAACAATATAAAGCTATTGAATATGTTCAAAGTGATGATGATTTAAAAAGAGTAATGGTTATGATGGATAGTGTAAGAAAAATGGATCCATCAGTACCGACTTTTAGTACAAAAGATGAGATAGCTTTATACTTAGAATCAAAACTTGATGTAGAGATACTAAAAGATGAAGATGAACCTCAAAAAACTCAAGTTACAACGATAGATATACCAAAAGTAAAAAAAGTTGTAAAAAAATCAGAGCCAAAAGAAAAAACAGTAGTTGGAAAAACTGTTAAAATTGATCAAGAATCAATAGATAATCTTATGAATATAGCTGGTGAATTACTTGTTGCTAAAAACTCACTACCATATTTAGCAGATAATGTAGTAGGCATGACTCATGATACTATTAAACGAGAGATTATGGATAAATATATCTTTATAAATCGTCTTACAGAACAACTTCAAGATTTAATTATGGGTATGAGAATGTTACCAATATCTTATGTATTTGATCGTTATCCAAAACTTGTGCGTGATATTAGTAAAAAACTTGGTAAAAAAGTAAAATTAGAGATGCAAGGTGGAGATACTAAGCTAGATAAAAATATGATTGAAATGTTAGCAGATCCAATGATTCATATTATGAGAAATTCACTAGATCATGGTATTGAGATGCCTGATGTTCGTGAGAAAAAAGGTAAGACTCAGTCTGGTAATGTAACCTTAAAAGCTTATGCTCAGTCAGATAAAATTGTCATAGAAATTGTTGATGATGGTGCTGGTATAAATGTAGAAAAAGTAGCTGGAAAAGTTTTAGAAAAAGGCCTTTTAACACCTGAGCAAATAGATGCCCTTTCAGAAAATGAGATGGCTGAACTTGTGCTTCTTCCTGGATTATCAACTGCTGAAGAGATTACTGAGTTTTCTGGTCGTGGTGTTGGTATGGATGTTGTTAAAAAATCTATTGAAGGTTTTGGTGGTACTATTAATATTAAAACAAAAGCAAATCAAGGTACTGTAATAACTTTAGCAATTCCAATGAGTTTGGCTGTAACTTCACTCCTTCATATTCATATGAACAATATTCATTATGGTATCCCAATGGATAGTGTAAGTGAAACTGTTAAATTAGAAAGAGATGAGATAGAATACTTACATAATGAACCATTTGTTTATATTCGTGGTGAGGTTATTCCACTTTTATTTATAAAATCAATGCTTGATGAGGAAGAGATGGAGGGTAAACCACTATCAATAGTTGTTTTAAATATAAAAGACAATCTTTTAGCTGTAGTTGTAAATAAATTCTTAGGTCAATTAGATGTAGTTCAAAAACCACTTGTTGGTATAATGGAAAATCATCCACTTTTCTCTGGAACAGCACTACTTGGAAATGGACAAATTATTATGTCTATTGATCCTATTGGTCTTTTAGGAATAAGTCAAAAACTAAAAGAGGAAATTGAGGTAGCATAGTATGATTGATCTTATAGTTTTTAGCGTAGACAAAAATAAATATGCTATAAATATTGAAAATGTACAAAGAATAATACAAGCAGTTGAATTAAGTTCTATACCAAATGCACATCCATATATTGACGGGATGATGTCTTATGAAGATAGTGTTGTAAAAGTTTTAAACTTTCGTAAAGTTGTTGGTTTAGAAGATAAAAAAGATAAAAATTTATCAGATTCATCACAAAAGTTTTTATTTTATGAAAATACTGAAAATAAATTTGCAGTAAATATTGACTCTATTGATGATATTGCTCATATTCAAGAGAGTGATATTATGTCCGCTGATGATGATAATGTAAATAATGAATTTTTAGATTTTGATGGTATATTAGATATAGATGGTGTTTTAATAAATATAATTAAAACAATAAAATTACCAAATTAAGGGGATATCATGGCAATAGAATATGATAATAAAACAGCAACTTTTTCATCAGTTATCTATGAAGATGATGTTATAGAGTTAAGAGATTTTTTACAAGCAAATGCTGGTGATGAGATTAAGTTTAATTTTAAAGAGTGTGATGATATACATTTAGCAATATTGCAACTTATAATGGCTTACAAAAAAAGTTATAGTTGTGTTTATGAATATGGGGAAGAAAAAAAGCTTTTTCAAATAGTTTTAGAAGGATTTGATACTAGTGAAAACCATTGTAATTAGTAACCGTAAAGGTGGCTCAGCTAAAACAACTACAGCGGTAAATATCGCTTCTGGTTTAGCTAAACATGGTTCAGTTTTACTTCTAGATTTAGATACTCAAGGTCATGCTTGTATTGGTGTTGGGTGTGAGCCTAGTGAAGATTTAGGTGTTCATTCTATATTTAGAGGTCATACTTTAAGTGAAACATTTATACCAACAGTACACGATAATTTAACACTTTCTCCAGCCTTGGCTTTTTTTGATGTATATGAATACTCAGATTTAAGGGGTGTACTAAAAAGTCGTTTTAAGAGAGAAAATATTGCTGATTTTTTTGATTATTGTGTAATAGATACACCACCAACCTTTGATGCACTACTTAAAAACTCACTAGAGGTTGCAGATAGTGTAGTTATACCTTTTGTTCCTCATCATTTGGGTGTTGTAGCAGTTGGTCAGATGATGCGTGCGGTTTATCAAAATGCTACACAACTTGGACGAAAAATAGCAGATATATATATACTTCCAGTTATGTATAATCCACATATAAATGAGCATAAAGAATCTTTAGCAAAAGTAAAGACATCATTTGGTGCAGATAAGGTTTTAGAACCTATTGGAGTAGATATAAAACTTGCTAAACAGTTTGAATCTGGCTCGCCAATTATACTAGATACTAAGCGTTCTAAAGGCTTAAAAGATTATAGTATTTGTGTAAATGATTTGTTAGAAAAATTAAATAAAAGAGATTAAATGGCATATAAAGTAAATGTACAAAATACATGTAGATGTTTTTTAAAAAGTGGAATGGCTGAAACTATGGAATTTGATTCAAAAGAGGAAGCGAAAAAAGAAGCTGAGTATATGATTGGTGTTATGAACTCAACTTTTTGCCAAAAACATGAATTTGCTTTAGTAGAGCAGTTTGGTGATTTTACAATTTTTATAAAGCCTAGAACATAGTAATTATCTAATAGACTTATTGTCTAGATCCCCAGTCAAGCTGAGGATGACAAAAACTCTCTAATATTTATCTTCAATTGTATTTATTTCGGAATCATCATAAGGGTCTAGATGAATTATAATATGTGTCTTTTTATCTTCAAATAGTTCTTTTATTTTTAGTTCCAATTTATCTGAAATTAGATGCGCATCATATAGTGAAATACTTACATTAAAAACTACATGTACAGATATATAAATATGAGAGCCAGATTCTCTTGTTTGTAGAAAATGGTAATCTGTTGTTTCATTTATTGCTATAGATTCCTTTAAAATATTTTTAATTTTTTCATTTTCTTCCTCTGGTAAGGCTGCATCAAGAAGCATTAATACTCCCTCTTTAATAATTGGTATAGATGAATAAATCATAAATATAGCTATACCAATTCCTAAAATAGGGTCAACTAAGTTCTCCCCTGTTAAAGATATAAGTGCTAGTGCTACCAATACGGCTGCATTTGAAAAAATATCTGTTTTGTAGTGCAGGGCATCAGCTTTTATAACCATATTATTTGTTTTTTTAGCTACAAAATTTAAAAATATTACTAAGGCAATTGTTATAACAAGTGAAATAAGCATTACCCAAATCGACTCAGCCATAAACTCCATCTCTCTAGGGTGAGTAATTTTAAGTAATGATTCATATAATATGAAAAGAGCAGAGAAGGAGATTACGCTACCCTCTATAACTGCTGCTAATGGTTCTATTTTATTTCGTCCAAAGTTAAAGTTTTCATCTGGATTTTTTTCAGCATTGCTAAGAGCAAAGAAGTTAAACAGTGATACTGTTAAATCTAGTAAACTATCAATAGCAGAAGCAAGAACAGCGATAGAACCACTTAAAATTCCAACACTCATCTTTATAACTACTAACAATGCTGCAACTGATGTAGAAACTACAGTTGCTTTTTTTTCTAAACGCATAAAAATCCTTGATTTATTTAAATCGGAGTATAACATATATTTTTATTCTTGCTAGTATGTGAAAATATTTTTTAATACTTTAAATATTTATACTCACATTAAATTCAATTTGATATAATAAAAATACTATACACATACGGGAATTTAATGAAAAAACTTTATTTACTACTATTACTACCTTTTGTTTTATCAGCGCAAAGCTTTTTAATATCAAATATTCCTCTTCCACAAACATATATTCAAAACTTAGATCCTTATCCTTGCGATGATGAATGTTTGCAAGAGTATTTAGATAAAGGGATGATATTCTCATTTTTAGCGCACTCAAATATGGGGCTTGATGATTTTACTCTCGAACAAGAAAGACGCGCACACCTTGCAACTTTGCAGATACTTCCAAATACTATGAATAAAAAATTAAGAATAGCACTACTTCTTCCATATAAAAAAATAGGTAGATATGCTACTTCAACAACAAATGCAGCATTCGCATATTTAATGTCTAAAAATAAAGCATTTGAATTAAAAACATATAAAATAGAAGATGAAAGTCATGAAAGTATATTAAAAGCTTTGCTAGATATTAAAAAAGATGATTTTTCTTATGTAATAGCGCCACTTACGCAAAAAGGTGAAGATATATTATCAAAAATTAATCCTAAAATAAATATATATTTTCCAACAATAAATAAAAAAGATGCAGATACTACTTCTAAATTTTTATTTTATGGTGGTATTGATTATAGAGCGCAAAGTAATTTACTTTTAAAAGAAGCAGTATCTCCACTTGTAATTTTTCATGATAAATCAAAAATAGGAAATATCTTAACAAATTATCAAGAAAAAAAGTTTAAAGAGAGTAACTCAACTAATGAACCAAATAGAGTAGTAACTTTTACTATACCTAGACGCACAACAAATTTAGAAAGACAACTAAAAGAGAATGAAGATATTATAGAGGGTTCATTTTTTGTAAATACTCCAATTATTAAAACGGGTATGATTATGTCTCAACTAACTTTATACGATACAAATGCTACAAATGTATTGTCTACTCAAACTAATTATAATCCATTGCTTTTATCTATGACACAATATCAAGATAGAAATATGATGATTATTGCAAATTCTATAACAAATCATAATGATGTAATTATAGAAACAAATGCACTTTTAGGGAACGATATAGTATATGACTGGATAAATTATACTACTACTGTTGGAATGGACTTTTTCTTCTCACAACTCAATGCTTCAAAAAGAGAATACGATATAGAGATTATTGATAATCAAATGATTTATCCAATAGAACTTATCAGACCATCAGTATCTCGTTTTATTCCATACACAATATCGACAAAATAAGGGTAATAAAATCATACTATGAATTTACAAGAGATAAGAAAAGATAGACAAAAGTGGATGACTTGGAAAAATATACTTCCACTTCGTGAGGCATTAGATACATTAGAAGTTGGTGAGTTTAATGTTGAACTTGGAGATGTTATAAAAATAACATCTAGCAAACCTCTACATGTAGAGAGTGTAGCAAGATTAATGATGCCTTGGCGTAAAGGTCCTTTTGAACTTTTTAATACCTTCATAGACACAGAATGGCAAAGTAATATAAAATATAATTTATTAAGAAAACATTTTAATTTAAAAGATAAGAGAGTTGCCGATATAGGTTGTAACAATGGATACTACCTTTTTCGTATGCAAGAAGATAATCCAAAGTCATTGGTAGGTTTTGATCCCTCACCACTCTATAATACACAGTTTGATTTTATAAACCATTTTGTAAAAAGTAATATAGTTTATGAACTTTTAGGCGTTGAGCATGTTGAGTTTTATGAAGAGAAATTTGACACTATTTTTTGTTTAGGTGTTTTGTATCATAGAAGCGATCCAGTTGCAATGTTAAAACAACTTTATAAGGGTTTAGATAAGCAAGGAGAAGTTATACTTGATACTTTTTATATTGAGGGTGATGATGAGATGTGCTTATGTCCAGAATCTTCGTATTCAAAGATACCAAATATTTACTTCGTACCAACTATAAAAGCTTTAAAAAACTGGTGTTTACGAGCTGGATTTGTAAGTTTTGAAGTTTTAGAAACTTCTGTAACTCAGCCAAATGAGCAAAGAAAAACAGACTGGATAGAGGGACAATCTTTAGAAGATTTTCTAAATCCAGAAGATAGTACAAAAACAGTAGAAGGGTATCCAGCACCTGCAAGAGTATATGTAAAGCTGATTAAGGATAAAAAATGACAACTACACAAAGAATTGCTAACGAAGCAGATGAAATAGAAGATGGTGAATTAGAGATTCATGATTATGCTGAAGAGGATGAAATATTTTTAAAAACTCACGAGCGTGTTAATCATGATTTAAATGGTGAAATTACAAAACTTGAACTTGGAAGGGTTGAGGTAAAGCTTGAAACTATTGCAGAGATGGTTGCTGATGAGGCTGGACTTATTCATGGTGGTTTTATATTTTCAGCTGCAGATTATGCTGCTATGGTTGCAGTAAATGAGCGAAATGTTGTTTTAGTAGCTAGTGATTGTCAGTTTTTATCACCTGTAAAGTATGGTGATGTTGTAAATTTTATAGCAAAAGTACGCCATAAAGAGGGTAGAAAAAGAAATGTAAATGTAACTGCTTATGTTTTAGATATTAAAGTTTTTGAGGGTGAGTTTAAAACTGTTGTTACAGAAAGACATGTTTTAAAACTTAAACTTTTAGATGAAGACAAAAAAAGCGAAACTTAATATTTAGAGTCTAGATTTTCTTCATCTTTTTCAATTTGGTTTTTCTTACTTTGTAGTGTTTCATCTTTAAGATTTTCTAGAAATTCTATTATATTTTCTTGATAAGAGATTGTATCAATATCATAAGATAGTTGAATAAGTGGCTTTAATGATTCTATATCAATCTTTTTTGCATATCTTGGCACAATTCTTAACTCTTTTTGAATATGCTCAATTAAGGTGTCAAAAGTAAGGCCATTATTTTCTTGTACTTTTTGAACTAACTCTTTTACTGTTATCATGAGTAGATTGGCTCTTTCCTCATCTGCTTTATAAACATCCATTGCTACATTTTTTACTATAATATATGATTCAACTGTAGCTTCTGGATTTGCTGCAATAATAAGTGCGAATATTTTGGCGCGAAACTCTAATGAACCGTGGTGATGAACAAATAATTCACGAAATGCAGAAAAAAAATAGTGTTTAATCCTAAAACTTAGTCGCATTTAAAGCCCTCAAATAATCTATATGGTATTATACACTTTTGAATTAAAAATAACTGTTAAACAGCAAGGAAAATTTTATGGGTAGAGCCTTTGAATATAGAAAAGCATCTAAGTTAAAAAGATGGGGAGCAATGTCTAAATTGTTTCCAAAATTGGGAAAAATTATTACTATGGCAGCAAAAGAGGGAAGTAGCGATCCAGATATGAACTCTAAGCTTCGTACAGCAATCATAAATGCTAAGGCAGAAAATATGCCTAAAGATAATATTGAAGCTGCTATAAAAAGAGCATCAGCAAAAGATACTGCTAGTATGATGGAAGTTAACTATGAGGGTAAAGCGCCACATGGTGTTCAACTTTTCATAGAGACTATGACGGACAATAACACTCGTACAGTTGCAAATGTAAAAAATATACTTACAAAGCAGGGTGGGGAGATGCTTAATAAAGGTTCATTAGAATTTATGTTTGATAGAAAGGCTCTAATAGAGTTTAACATGAAAGAAGATATGGATATTGAAGAGCTAGAGTTAGAACTTATAGATGCTGGTCTTGAAGAGATAGAAGAGGAAGATGGTGTTGTTTTAGTTACTGGTGATTATACTAGTTTTGGAACACTTAACTCTGCTTTAGAAGATATGGGTATTGAAATTACAAAAGCTA
>Ga0256827_10000163_pt1 | contig 37498 bp, 29 predicted proteins | sample CV84metaG_FD_185977 | JGI IMG/M metagenome (GOLD analysis project Ga0256827, IMG submission 185977) | Hydrothermal vent microbial communities from East Pacific Rise, Pacific Ocean - CV84 | ecosystem: Environmental > Aquatic > Marine > Hydrothermal vents | place: Pacific Ocean: East Pacific Rise... | reverse complement strand
AACTTTTACGGTAGGATCTTGAGCGAGAAGACCCGTGGCAATGCTCAGCAGGATTAAAAAAGCAAGATATCGAATCATAGTTTTTGGTTTGATTTAATTAGACTGTAAAACTAAGAAAGATTTATCATGTATCACAGGTGTTATTTTTTATAAAACTATGGGGCTTGCTTTTTGATATAAACCGCCCAAAGATATTGCCAAGCAACTCATCGTTGGTAACTTCGCCCAAGTGGTGCAGGGCTTTGGTCGGTGTCAATGAGATAGATGGTGGACCTTCTTTAAATTGCTGCGTACAATATCAAGTTTATAATGTTTATGTATTTGCATTTACAAGCCCTACTAACTGTTTAGTAAAATCAACCATAAATAAAGGAATATTTAATAAGCCTTTATCATAGCTGAGATTTTTAAGAGAATAACGTATTTTTAAAGGCGCTGTATATTTATTGGCATAGGATATCAGGCTTTTAGATTTGATATTGGTGCTGGCTTTTACTTCTATGGGGATAATATTATTTTCGTATTGTACCACGAAATCTACTTCAGCCAAATTACCAGAAGTCCAATAATAGAGCTGTTTTTGGAATTGCATTATTAAACTCTGTAGAATAAAATTCTCTGTAAAAGCACCTTTAAATTCTGTAAATACAGCATTTGTTTGTTGTATCACTTGAGGAGGTAGTTGTGACATTTGAGCTAATAAACCTACATCTAATAGATACACTTTAAAGGCTGATAAATCAGCATAGGCTGAAAGAGGGAAAGCAGGTTTATTAATTCTGTTTACTAGGTGTATTAAACCTGCTTCCTTAAGCCAGAGTAAAGCATTTTCGTATTCCCGTGCTCTAGCACCTTTTTTAATAGTTTGGTATAAAAACTTTTTATTTTCCTTTGATAATTGGGAAGGTATGGATGACCAAACATATTTTACTTTTGGGATATTGGAAGTTTCTATATGTTTTGAAAAATCTAATTGATACGCATTAAGAATGTTACTTTGGATATTCTTTACTTCACTAATATCATTATTTTCGAATAATGAAGAAATAGCCTCCGGCATTCCCCCTGTAATGAAATACAAATGTAATTTATCAATGAGTTGATTAAAGAATAGATCAGGAATATGTTCAATCTGAACAATATTAGTTAAATAGTCAAATAACCGGTGATCTGCTTGGGCTAAAAACTCACTGAAACTAACAGGATGGAGCCTTAAAAAATCGAGCTGACCAACCGGAAATGATTTGTTGGTTGATAAACTAACCCCTAATAAAGATCCAGAAGCAATTATGTGATACTCTGGGGCTTGTTCCTTAAAATATTTCAAACTGTTTAGAGCCTCATTGCTTTCCTGTATCTCGTCAAATATAATAAGTGTATCTTCAGGGTGAATAGGGCTCCCGTTTACAATGGCTAGCTTCTCAAGTATATTAAATGGATTTTTGGAGAGCTCAAAGAATTGAGAGAGCTCAACTTGCTCATCAAAATTAAAATAGGCAATATCTTTAAATTCGGCTTGCCCAAAAAACTTAAGTAACCAAGTTTTTCCCACTTGCCGAGCACCTTGTAATAGCAAAGGTTTTCTGTTCTTCTTATGAATCCAACTTGCTAAATCTTTATATAAATCCCTTTTAATATTCATCTTATGCTTTTTAGAAATAATACAAAGATAGCAATAAAATAAATAAAATCACACAATACGTGGGAATAATGTGATGTTTGTCACATAATACGTGGGAATAATGTGATATTTGTCACATAATACATAGGTAAAATGTGATTTTTATTACATAAACGACAGATAAAACGGTTGATTGAAGTTCTACTTCCCAATACAAAAAGTGAATATATATTGTGTATCAGTTATTTATGTGTAATGAGCAACAAATAAGCAACAAGAAGTACTGTATTAAGTGATAATAGTGGGTAAATAAAGGAAAGTATAAGGTGTTAAGACTGAAATTTGTATAATTAGGTGTTCATATTGTTTATCATTTCTTTTCCTTTCTCTGTTGTAATGTATTTTTGTTTGCTGCTATTAGGTTTGTCAGGAATTGTCATTGCTAATAAGCCAGCTTCTATTGCTGGTCCTATATTAATTATGAAATATTTTGATTGTTTAGACAAGTTAATTTGATTGAGAATATCATTCTTTGATTTAGGTTCTATGCAATAATTAAGAGTGGTTATTATTCTGTCTATTACTTGGTTCCCGACTTGGTTCCCGACTTGGTTCCTAACCAGTACCCTATCTTGATCTACATGTTGATTGTTGCCGTTAATCAGGGGTTTATCTTGTGCTCCAACTTGGTTCCTTATTTGATCCTTTGCTTGAATACTCACTAAATTATGCAAAGGCAGTGTCACCAAAACATAGGTCTGTTCATCAGTTTCAAATATAGGATCAGGAGATCCATTATTTGCCATGGCTTTATAGATTGTTGGGAATCCGGTTCCACGGCCTTCAGTTAGCTTTAGTTCTTTTAGGAAATCACCAATCCTTCTATTCCTGTACTCTCTGGCAACTATATGTTTGTGAGTGCTTAGTATTTCTGCGTTAACTGGAGGAACAGGTCCAGGATAGCTTAAAATAGTGATCTTATCGCTAAATATTTGTATTTCAATTGGAGAGCGTAGTTCATAGCTTTTATGGTAAACGGCATTGGATAAAGCCTCTTCTATGGCTTCATAAGGGTAATTATAGAAACGACTTGCTTCCGCTCTGTCAGAATGTTTAATGACATGCTCAGCAATAATCATTGTTTTAATAAAGGACAAGGCATCTCTAAGCTGTTTATGAAGAGGCCCTTTGAAATAGTATTCGCTAAACTCTTTACTATCTTCGTTTTTATGCCAAACTACTTCTATCCAAGCTCTATGGATAAATTGTTCTGGTTGTTTTGAAAAGAATAGTAAACCAATATTTAAAGGCCTTACATCTTCATCAGGACCCTTTGCAATAAGCATAGTTCTGCATAAATCTGCAATTGACATCCCAATGCTTTCTTCAAACAAATCACTTTTTATTTCATCAAGATATTCCCGAATAAGTCCTAAATCAATATCATTGATTGTAGCTTGGTTGTTTATTCTATCATCAAAAGGAATTCGGGCAGCTAAATCTTGTAGTCTTCTTAAATTATCTCCCTTAGCAATTATGCTGTTTGATGTAACTCGTATGTAATGATGACGTTGAGATTTCTTGCCTAAAGTACTTGGTGCAGAATATGGACGATTATCGCCAGCAGGACACCAAAGTACTAAAATATGTTTATCATCTATTACATAAGGTTGCGTAATTGGCGTATAGTTTGGCTGAATACGGTTTGAAATATCTACAATCCTACTTTGAATACTATCCAACTGATTGTGCTGAATACCTGATGGTGGCAAAATTGGGCGTCCATTTTCTTCTGTAATACCAACAATAACGTATCCCCCACCCCAATTATGAATGTCGTTAGCAAAAGCACATAGTGTATGTAAAACATCTTCTGGATTCCAGTTCTGTTTAAACTCGAGCCTTTCCCATTCTATGGTGTTGCCATGAATTAAATCATTTATGTTTATTGGTAAGCCCATTTAGTTGTTATTGAATTATTTTGCTAAGATATGGAATCAGAGCTAATTTTGGCTATTCTTTAATGTTTTCTTGGTGAATAAAAAAACCGCTCTCATAAAGAAAGCGGTTTTTATTGAAATATTCAAGCCATTAAGCTGAAACAACAACAGAACCAACATATTTACTGTTAGAAACACTTTTGCCATCATCACTGATGAAGGATATAAAAGCATGAACGGTGTCACCTGAGTAGCTATCTGGAACTAACAGGTTTTGTGAAGCTGTACTTCTTGCATCTCCATCAGTAACAAAGACTGCTTCTTTTTTTGATGCATTAAATACTAAGAGCATTGCTTTGTCAGTAGCTTTTGCATTTCCTTCACCTGAGTTATCATCCCAGCTAAAAGATACTGTTCCAGCTACAGTTGAATCAATTGCAGGATTTAAGGCAAAAGCCAAAGCACCGCGAGAGACCAAAGCATTCAGATAGTCAATGCTATAATCAGGATAACTACCCGTTATACCATTGCTTAGATTAAAGGACATTGCACTATTAAATTCAGTCATTTTGATAGCATATCCTTTGAAGCCGACTTTTATAAAGCCTGTCATAGATTGTAAGAAGCGCAATACAGTGCTGAATTTGGACCTTTGATCCAGTTGACCTTCAGTACGAGGGTTTGCTACATTAGCGGGCTTAATCCGCATATAGTCAATTCCTTTCCAGTTACCACCGATAACATTTCCAATCTTTCCTGAGAATCCACCTAGGATTCCTTGATTTATTTTTCCCATCTTTTTATATATTTAAAGGTTAAACAATAATTTTATATGGACTTGGTATGGACTTAACCATTACTAAACCTAGTCGCTGGTTGCAATTTAATACAGATGCAATAGAATATCTGTATTTGCAATTATGATTACTCTAGTTTGCGCTTGTTTACACAATTATAGCATGTTCAGTGTTTATGAATCAGGTAATCAATTATGAACTGCTAATTGTTTGACTATTAGCCTTTGGAGCAAATTGGAACATATTTCCTTAGGAATAGGCTCTTTAAGGAATCTAAGGAATTTGAGAAAACTAAGGAGTTTTTGTGTCTTTTAGATTTGGTTTTTATTAGCTATTGATTTTGAAAATCGTATAAAGAAAAACTTGTGAGTGGTTAGGGATTACGAATGTGCTTTCGAATATGTTTTCACCCACCAATAAATTTTCAGAGCGAAGAAAAGAAAATGAAAAAAGAAAGCGATGGATTAAGTGACTGAGGCAATTTGTCAAGGTTTTTAGTGTTTTTTTTAAGCGAAATAGTATTTAAGCTACAGTAAACAAAAAAAATGCTAAAACCGTGGCTTGACCTTGACAAATTTGAAGGGAAGGCAAGTGGGGAAGCCACCTATCTTTGCTTTCCTTTTTTTATTTTATATACCAAACTCTATCCAAAGGGGGAAATGATCTGAGATGCGGTAGGACAGTTTCGATGGTGTGTAATTACGTGACTGGAGGGTGAAGTTGCGAAAGTCGTAGATGCCGCCTGATTTGTAAGTTAGGTTTATTTGTGATTTGGAACGGCTGTTTTTGTACCATCCAATTTGATCGTAGAGTTTAAGCTTTTTAAATACGGTTCTTGGAAACTTTTGTAACTCTTCTGGAATGTATAGATTTTTGGAAAGGAAGGCATCGTAGGCAGCATCTCCTTTGCGAGCGATATTAAAATCTCCTAGGATAATTAGGCTTTGATTCCACTTTTTTAGTTGCTTGGCCCAATCGTACATCCATTCTGCGATTGCTTTTAGTTCTGGTGCTCGTTCTTTTACACTACCACCAAAAAGAACGTGTAGAGTGAGGAGTATAAAGGTTTTGTTTTTTACTTTAAAGCCTACGGCATAGGGTGTACGTGCAAATTGCTTGTCCAACGCATTAGGTTGGATATTGTTATCAAGTTGTTCTTTAGGAATGACAATTTCGCAAGCTAGACCTGATAGTTTAGCGCGTTTAGTGTTGAAGATAAAAGCTAGTCTTTCGCCATTACCAGCATTGCCTTTGGTAACATCTGTCATGATGAAGCTCCAATCTGAACCTAGCATGTGGATGGTGTCTCGTAGACATTTGATGTTGCTTTTTACTTCTTGTACTGCAATGATATCGAATGATTTTATTATTTGGATGATATTAAGCAGGGATTGGATGTCTCTTTTAGGACTGTCTTTTCCTATTGCTTCCCATTTACTTGTTAACTTTCCGAAAGCACGGATGTTCCAAGTTGCGATTAGGATGTTCTCTTCAGATTTGGAAGGAATGCTTTTGATTAGATCGGCTTTTAATTCTTCTAATTCTGCTTGAATATGGGCAGGGGGAATATTTGTAATTTTTAACATGATGAGATATTTTAATTGAGACTAAGGTTGTACTAAGACTGTAAAGGTAAGATTTTTGGGGTAGAGTGCCGCAAGGGCAAATGAACTATTCATTATTGGTGGGATGGGAAAGATAAGGGTGGCAACTGAAGGAACGGAACAATTGGGTAGCATTGTGGAGTGATGGAAGGCGCTACTCTTATGTGGGTTGCTGAGGCGGGTGAAATGCATGGAAGTGAAGTGAAATGGAAGGATGTGTAGTGCAATGGAACCCTGAAATGTAATGGAGCTGAAATGAATGAACTTGCCGCAGGCATTGGCTGTAGGTTATTTATAGTTTATTTGCCCTTGCTCCTATTAAGGGTGGTTGGGGAAATGAGGAGGGTTGGTGTGGGGCTATTTAACATAACTTACTTATGGGACAGAGTGTTGCGCCTGCGGCTGAATGCGCGCATAAGAAGCTGTTATGTTAATATAGCTTAGGATTGTTTATTTATGGCGCAAAACTATTGAAGGGGCTTTGGGAATAGTTGTCTTTTTGCATTGAAGCCTGACATTGCTCTTTGCTTTTTTAGCAATGTGCAATATTGGGTTGGCTAGGCGAAAAGTGTGACAGAAATAAACAATGAGGGTAGGAAGGAGATGATTGTTATAATGTTTGTTATTTACAGAACTAAAATTAATTAACTTTGCTATTATACATTAAAATAAATCAACAGAATGCATACAAAAATAAATCAAATAGTATATATGGCTATTGAAGCAGATTATAGCTATAAGTTTTTTGAGAATTTTGAAGCTGCTTATAATTATTCACCACAGGGATTTATAGCAAAGGTTATGCATATTGATACTCATGTGTCAATGAAAGGTTATGAACATGAAATCTTAGAAATAACCTTTCTTGACCAAAATCAAAATACGAAAACAATAATAAAACGAGGATGGAAGATTTCTACAATTAGTAGAGGATATTGGAATCAAAAAAGTGTTTTTTATATAGAAAGACTTGAGTCGCAAGTCGATTGGTCATCAATTAATGATTGTACATTTGTAGACCCTAAAGGTGAACTCCGAACCTTTTCACTACCCATATATTTGTCAGAAGGAAATGGAATATTTGGACCTTTAAAGATTTTAAAACTGCTTGATATTTTGAGTAAATTTGATAGCTGGTCAGATTTTGATTTGAGTCAAAAAAACAAAGAATTGAGTTCAGAGGTTAGTGAATTAAAATATGATATATCACGATTAAAAGATTCGAACGAAATTCTAAGGAATCAACTAAAGAAACATAATATTACACCCGAAAGTTAATATGTAGGGAAATAGTAAATTTCATATTCTTAAAAAACAAAATCTATTTGAATTGCTTTAATTCAAATGATCAATAATAGCTGGAATAATATTTAGCCACGGAATGCAATTCCGCGACAGCTGGATGGTGGAGATGCCAACCTTTTTTTGGTATGTAGCTATTTATGATTTAATTCAGGATATAATTTAAAAAGCACTTCTTCAAATAATGGGTGGCGATGATGAGCTTTATGCTTTAATTGGCTTTTAAATATTCTGCGATATTTCTTTCCCTATTTTATTGTATTCAGTAATAACATCTTTAAATTCTTCCATTATGAAATCTGGCACAGAACCTTCGTCTACATGCTCTCTTGAGAAATAACTAAAAGGAGGTAAGACAGGTTCTTTCCTTGTTCTTTTTAAATAATTATCCAATAAATTCCATATTGATAATTTTTTGTTTTTTAGTTTCATTAATAAATGTTCTATATCCGAAACATGAAGTACTACAAGGCCTTTTATATCAAATCTTTTATCATTTACTTGATCAATTAATTCAATAAACCTAATTCTAAAAATATTAGTAAACAGCGGTGTTTTAAACAAGTCTTCATTTACTATAAGTAATGGATAAACGGTTAATCTTGAAAAAACATTAATTCTGTTATCAAATAAATCTGCATGAGAGCTTAAGTAATTTATTGAATCGATCAGTTGACTCACTCCAAAATCTTTAAAGAATCGCTCTCTGTCATTACGATACATTTCACCAATATTTCCACTAAATTTTTCTTTATCATAAATTGAGTTAGATTTTACTTGCCCTATAATTACTTTCTTGTTTTGTCTAATGTACACATCAGCTATTTCTATATCACCCCTGTTAGTTGTATATTTTAAATCATCAAACAACATGGGTTTGGGGTGTTTAAGAAATTGAAATGCCTTGGACAAAAGCTCTTCAGTATATTTTTCAAAGAATTTCCCAAAAGTACTGCGATATATTTTTATATTATATTTAGAAGACCCATTTTCATTTTTTTGACCTTTGATTTTATCAAACCAAAAATCGTTTAATAAAAACATATAAGATTTATTAATTAAAAAGCTATAATCAAGTACAACATATTCAGATTCATTATATAGTTTTACTGGATTCTTTTTAATACTTAATAAAGTTCTATAATCCTTATTTTGGATTGGCTTAAAGCGTAAAAGTGTTTCAAGAGCTTCCACTTTTTTTGGTAAATGATGTGCAAATTGTAATTGTTTTTTTGATGAGCCTTTTACACTAATAGTATGCATAATACTACCTAAAAACGCATAAGGTGTTGTGTTAATATCATTAAAAAACTCAATTAGCTCATCTTTAAAACCAGTTTCGTTTATGAAGTAATTAATCAATTTAAAACCACGATATAATGTAAAAATAGGGTTTGTATCTATATTTAGTTCATTATGTAATATTGATGATACAGTTAGATTCTCTAAAGTAGGGCTCTCATTGATTGGAACTTTATTAAGTTCATAGTTTACAGCCAAAATATATTTTAAAATTGACTCCCAATTCTCAATCCTAGCCATTTTAAAATCTTCGGCTGGTTCAGGAAATTCAGTATTAATAATTTCTTCTAATGCAAAAAGAGCCATTGATTTCGTAAAAATTGAAGGGAAATCAGTTTTGTTTTTTGTGAAAACGGCAGCCACTTTTGAAAACCTATTGTAGGTTAGCAAATCATGCATACAAAAGTATTTCAGTAGCTCTTTTTGTGTTTCAAAGGTATTGTCAGGAAATAAATCTGTTTTATATTTGAGTTTAAAGTTTAGACCTGCAAATTCATAAATAAGTAAATCTTTCGGAATCTTATTGATTAATTCAATTCTGTTTTCAGGTGGACTACCTTCAAAAAAGTGTGTGTGATCTAAGACTAATTGTGTTCTAAATATCATCTTTCAAAATTTTAAATATATTGTTTCTACAAAAACCAAAGATTCTCTTTTCCGAAGTCGGGGATTTCGTGGCCGCTGAAGTGGGGGAATATTTCGGCTACCATTGCTGGGTATTTTATGGTTACTGGTAGGTTTTGTTGGCTGACTGATTTCCAGTACATGCGGCTGAATTGGTAGACTTGGTCTAGTAGTTCTTTTATTGTTTTTTGATCTTTTGCTAATTCTTCTTTATTACAAGTTATATTTATCTTGATGGGGAAAGGATAGCCATCGCTTGGGTTGAACTTCTCGGAATAACGAGTGTTATTAAATAGTAGGAATTTATTCCAACCTATATTTATATAAGTACCACTTTGGGGCATTAAATTGTTCCATTCATTATCAAAAGCAATTATATCGTTAGATTCTGTTTTGTTAATAGCTAGGATGAATATGGGGATGTCTAAATCTAGTTTTCTTAATCCTTGTTCTATGGGTTCTATTTCTTTTCTGCTCATGTTTTTAAAGAAATGAATAATTAGTCTGTTTAAATTAGAATTTAGACTTACATATTCTCTTATGGCGTTTAAGATAGAACCTGCTAATACTTCTGTTTGGCTGTCTTGAAATATCTCGAAGCGATTGAATCGCCCGTTGTTTTGAAAGCTAAATGCACTGCCTATATATTTGATATTTGTTTCGCTGTTTTTAAATGCTCCTACTCCAATAATGAGCTCGTTTTTTAGTGGTCTATCTAATCTCCAAGGTTCCCCATCGAGTTTTGCTAGCATAGCAATAGCAATATTTGGCATACTATAATGGTATTTGGTGTTTGTGAGTACTTTAGATGCTTCAATAACTTGTGATGTTATACCTTTTTTAAGTAGCAGTTCTTTAACTAGGTAATAAATATTTTTTTGTTTTGGTGTTGCTTTGTCTTTATTGAAAGGACTTAAGTAAATTGCAATGTAGTTTACATCTGAATTAAAGTGTTTGTTATTTAGTTGAGATTCTATTTCAGGATAGGGGTTACTTTTGTTTTTAAAAGGAACACTGAAATTCTTTTCTGTATAATAGCTTGTATTGGTGTATCTTTCAAAGCCATTGAACCCAGGTTCTTTGCCTGATAAGAAGTCATTAAATTTTAAAGCTGCTTTTTTGTCATCTTCATGAAAAATATAGAATAAATGTATTTTTGTTAATGGACTATTCTCTAAAGGTCCGTATTGTTTCATGCCATTAATGGGGACAATATCATGGCGATTATTACCAAAGAGAAGCTGATTGCTTGAGTTGCTGACGTGACCTATTTTTATTGGACTCACCTTTGCTAATTGCGAAGATGTAATTGGAATGATTTCTTTGAAGTCTTCATTATCAAGGTAGTTATTGATGAATTTCAAAATATTAGTTCTGAATATGGTATAGCGATTATTTCTGGCTGGAGCTGGTGTTGCTTGCTTTAATGCAGTTCTTAGGTCAAAATTCCAAACAGGAAAAACTTTAGATAGTTCACGAGTTGCTTCATTTGGTAGTTCATGATACTTATAGAGTTGCTCTTGGTAAATTACCCAATTAAAAATAGTAGGGGACACATGTTCCATAAGCGCAGATGCATTCTTTAAAAATATCTTTGATTTACCATCATAAGAGATTAGAATTTCGAGATTTTTTGTTACTGTTTTGAATTGTACACGAAGTGTGTATTTTTCAAAGTTTTGATAATTAAAGTCCTTATTGATAGGAAGCCAAATTTCTACATCATGAACGAAATTAGGCTTTGTCATGATGCCTTTAGCATTAAAGTATTGGTGAATCTTTTGGTTATAATATCTTTTGAGAATTGCAGCTGAATAGGCTGAGTTATTGATTGTTTTAGTGTACGCCTCTGTTTTTATGGTTTCGTATTTTGGTGTAGTTGGCTTTGTAATGGCAAAGTAACCTTCAACTCTCTGGTCAAAAGACGTATAGAAGTGTTCTTGTTCTCCAAAATGCTTTATTACTTCATCTGGTACTAATGAATGAAATAATCTAGTTAAGCCTGGCTCTTCTTTATTGGTGAAATAAAAAGACAATTCTTTTACAGGATGCGAGAAGTTTAAAATATTGAATACTAAATCTGTTGATTTCATAGAACTTATATTTATATAATTGCATCAATAACAGACGTTAATTATCTGATATTGATGTTAAAGTTCAAAGTTACAATGAAAATGCAGTGGTATAAGAGTTGTTAATAAGATTTTTTGAACAGGTGATTGATAAGTTAGGATGTTTTAAAGCTGCAATGGCTTTTATTTCTCTGAGAATATCCTCAGGATTCTGCTTTCTTTTATTATTTAAAGTCTTAAGAGCATATAATTGTTGTGAAATTTCATGTTTAACGAGAAGCACTTCACCAAATCCGCCTTGGCCTAATTTTCTTTCTATGGCGAAGCCATGCTTTCTAAGTATTTCTGAGTGATGCATAATATGGGAGGTTTAATAGAACTGTAGAAATACTGAAATTACTGCAATTATTAAACCAGCAAGTGCTACTCCAATTGTTATCCAATATGTTTTCATATGCCATTTAATAAGAGTTGCTTCCCGGATTTCTTTTTGTTCACGTATTTTCTGAAGTTTTTCTTTGTGTTCTTGTACTTTAAGTTCGTTTTTAAAACCGCCATTATCGTAGAATCTTTTAGTAATAACTTCAATTTCATTTACAAAGGGCAACGATTGTGTTGATTCCATGATTTCAGCTACACCATACTCTTCTATTATATCAAAAAGTCTTTGATAGTAATCTCCTTTTGTACCATCAATACTTTTTGTAAAGGGGTTGTCACTGATATCAGGCAGGATGTTAATAGAAGCCATTTCAGGTCCCAAACATGTTTTAATTAAAAGGTCGAGGTACTCAACATCTTCTTTATGAATGCGCGTTTTTTCCATGGGTGTATGTTTTTATCTGATGCTATTTATTACTAGGGATTATATTTCTTAATGACCAATCGTCTATTGTATTCTAGCGGTTTTAGAGAATTGTTTTTTACTTCGGGAATTCTATATGCTTTTTCATGTGTTTGGTTAAATAGTAGCCACCTGTTTTAGCAGAGCCTTTATATTCGATCATACTAAGCTCCTTTGCACTCTTTAAATATCTTTCTACAGTAGGTTTTGATTTACTTGCTAATTCTTTAACTATAGTTGTAGTATTAATACCTTCTTCTTTAATAAGTAATCTAATAATTGAAATAATAGCTTCTTTTACACCATCACTTACACCATCACTTACACCATCGTTTACACCATCATGTATAATTGTATTTACACCATCACTTATACCATCACTTATACCATCAGTTGCACCATCATTATTAATCCTATGGCTGATGTCATCAAGTGTTAATACAACTTTACCATTATTGTGTTTCCATATAGGCTTGGGAAAGTCATTGCTTTCGCAATCATCAATCATTCTTAGAGTACCTGTTCCAAGCATCTCAATAAGACCTCTTAAATAGCATATATAGGCAATGTCCGGATTTATTAAAACAGAGTTGTGGTCTTTAGATAAGTCATTAAAGGCCATTCCTTCTGGTAATTCTCCAGTATTTGATATAACTAATTTATCAGGATATACTTCTAAAGTCAAGGTGCTTGATATTTGACTATAATCTCTATGAATCAAAGCATTTAATAAACCTTCTCTTAGGGCAAAAATCGGAAGCTTTTCCTTTCTACGAATTAGCCCTTTTATCGTTTCTCTTCTTTTAAGGTAGGTTTCGTAAAAATCCCATATAGAATTGATATTCTTAAACAAGCTATTGTTATAAATTCGGTCAAACAAAATTACATTACCAGATTTAGATGAGTTATAAACTGTAGTTCTGATTTTGGTTTGGGGTAAATATTTTAAAGGATTTTCAGCAAACAGGACAATTGCTGCATTGGTTAAATTGCCACCAACCATTAAACCGGTTTTTATTAGAAAATCATTGATGGATAATTTATTTGCACCAGGATTACGCTTTAAATATGATTCAATAGTTTTTTTGATTTCCTGCTGATCTAATTCATCAATAGAAGCACCTAAAACGGTCTTACGTTCCCAATGGAAATCAGAGTTTTTTCGATTTTTTGATAATGATTTGAGTATTCTAGGAGATGCTAAGTTGGGGATGCCTTTGTTGAGAATGTAGATTTTGTGTTTATAACTATAGGGTTTATTTGCACCTGGCCAAATACTAACTAAAATCACATCTTCATTATGATAAGGAATGGTATTTATTGTGATTGGAGCATCGGGCTTTAATTTAGTTAAAACACTCTTAAAAATAATGGATTCCCATTCATTAGTGATGCCTGTAGGTATTTTATTTTTATTTATCCCTATAATAATATCTCCACCACCACTATTTAAATAAGAGCAAATGATTTCACCTAGGTCATCTATAACGAAGTTATCAAGCAAAAATAAATTATTGTCTTTGCTTCCAGCAAGAAGATTATCTATTATTATTTCTTTGTTCATATTTCCCTCCTATTGTTAATGATGTTTTCGATAAAGCTTTTGTCTTCAAATTGAGCTATTACATAATCTAATGCTTCATCGAGTCTATAGAATTCTTGAGCCCAATTTCCAGAACGACTTGCAATTGGCTCGCCTTCATGAATTATATGACTGTAAATATCTAAAGTGCGCTCATCAAAGATATTACTCTTTTTTATTTTTACATTAAAGTTTTTATTTCCTTCATTGTCTAAATAATATAAATTCTTTTTTAATTGTCTAGTAAATGTAACATCACGGTGAACTAAAAACCAATATGGTTTTTTAAGTTCTATGGCTAATTTCATCTCTTCAAAAGTAATATTTTGTTCATTAATATTTCCAGTACCATAATAGGGCCTGACAATACCAACGAAAGCATCGCACTGCCTCACAGCATCTAAGCAATTATCAAGATTGGACTTATGTGGGTTTACTTTCATAGAGCCAATGTGGGAATTTATGACAGCATATTCCATAGTTGAAATTGTTGCGCAAATGGCAGAGAGCTGGTCTTCAAAGTCATAAACTGTAGAAGCCACCATTATTTCTATATTTCCGTCTGGGGTCATATTTGTGTTATCAGTTAAATAATTATACTATTAATATACAATTGTCTACAATAAATCATATCTAATTGTTTTAAAAATGGAATGTTTGATTTTCCAAAAGAATGCCAAAGGTTAATATGTTGAAGTATAGATTCTCGGCGTTCATAGGGATTCATTTTAATTACATTTCTTCTAGTATGTTATACCTTCAAATAAGTCAATTCACAAGCTTTACATTTTCTTCTAGTTTGGTCCATATCAGCAATGTTAAAGCGGCCTTCTATTTTTTCAAAGATGTCTAATCCTCTGCCTAAATTTATTTTCCAGCCATTGTCTGCAGCAATAAATCTGTCATGATGATTTTCTAAACGGTAAGTGAAGTTGATCCCTAAATCTAGCAAGCTACTTTGTATTTCTTCTAGGTTCTGTATCGAATCTTTCTGGTACTCCTCATCATTCCAGGTAACCAACTCTAGATTCATCGTTTCTTCCGGACTCTTTACATTGCCTAACATCAAACAAAACTCTAAGAGGTTCTTAAATTGATAGTGCATACGAATATAAGGGTCCTGGATAGTAATATTTGAAGCTCCTCTCAAATAATCAGCAAAAAGGTTTCGATAAGAAATTCCTGTTTGATTGTCTTTCAAAATGATTTGGTGAGGTTTAAGGTTCACGATTGGCTCTACTTTTTCTTCTTCCTCTTCTTCATTTCCTTCTTCATGAACTTTTAAGGCTGCAGTATAATTGAGGTTTTCCAGAGTCTCTGGCACTACTTCCTTACCTGAAGATACAATGGTGTACTTAAATTCAACAGGCTCGGTCTTAAATGTTTCATCTACAATATACAGCTGATCTTTAACTCTTTTTCGTCCTTCGATAGCAAAATCTAATACCTCCAATAACTCAGCATCGCTTAATTCTTTATTTGGATAAATAATCTTAACTAAACCCGAAAAAGATTTACGTATGGCTGTCTTATCTCTTGTTGTCAATGAGCCATCAAGAACGATTTTACCATCCAATAGCGAAGAGTAATCAGCCTTTCTCAGCTCTCTTAATAGCTCTGCTAAATAATCGACAATAAATCCATATTCAGCTGAGAATACTGATGTTTTTAAAATACGGACCTCCCAGCCTGGAATATACATGTGTAAGCGGTCTAAGAAAGCGCCTTTTATATATCCATCAGGGATGGATTCAAATAAATGCGAATGCTTCAGCATATAAGGGACATTATGTTTGGTATTCCCCACAAATGCCATAGAAGCTGTGGCTTGATAAGTTTCTTTTCCGCGATTGAAGCTTTGGTTAGCCATGTAATTTTGCATGATTTTTACCAAATCACCATCGGTACGTTTGCTCCCTTTATCTTGTTCAAATTCATCTAGGGCGACTACATCCCAATAGCCTACCAAACCAATCTTATTACCTGTATTATTTACAAATAAACGAGCCTTTGAAACATCCCCTCCAGAAACCAAGACTCCATGGGGTGAAAGCTCTGAGAAGATATGTGATTTTCCTGTTCCTTTAGGTCCCAACTCTATAAAGTTATAATTGTTCTCTACATGAGTAATTAAACGGGAAAGTTGAATGAATTTATCACGTTTGCTGAAGTATTCTGGATTCAAACCTACCGAATGCATCAGTAAATCTAACCACTCGTCGGAGTTGAAGTTTTTACGTAGCTCCATGTATTCTTCTAAATCTACATTAGCTACTTGTATGGGTTTCAAATCTACTATCACCCAACGCATATCTGTATCATCTGCATGAGAATAGCCCATGGTCAATATACACCAAACACCACCACCACTCAATAGCTTTCTATTTTCTGATACCATGGTGTCAGAGATGGGAACTCCCTTCAAACCCAAATTGGCAAATTCAGCTTGATAAATATTGGCTTTATCATTGAGCTGTACATTGATTTTGTCAATGATTTTATGAGAGCCCTCTGATCGTATTTTGTGTTTTACAATCTCAGCATCTGAACGATGTACATAATTGTTTTTTATGACTGTTCTTACTTTTTCCACCCCTGCATTAATAATTTCTTCATCATCTATGGCACAATACTGCCCCAGCAAATACTCCAGCACATAGGCGGGTACTGGATTATTCCCTTTTACTAATGCAGTAAGGTCTTTACGTACTACTTTACCTTCAAAATGTTGGATTATTTTTTCTTTTAAAGTGCTCATATATGGTGCTTTTTATTTGTCCTTATTATCTAATTATGCTCTATTTCTATACTAAAAATCCGATTGAATCAAGGTATTATTCTGAACTGTTTCTTCAATTACTGGATTCAATAAATCATCTACATCAAAGGCTTTTAGCTTTAAGAAACTCTCGGTACCAGCTTCGCTTGATAAAGTAAGTTCTACCCGTAACATACGCTCGCTTGGAGCTTCACTTGTAAAGTTTAAAGTGATGTTTTCTAAATTGCTGACCAAGTTAGAACCACGGTATAATCCAATTTGTAATGTACGTTCTTTTTCCAAACGTGATACTTCTGACTCTTGCAGAATATTCAGTTTTAATATATTGGATACCACTTTTAAACCACCACGGTTAATCAACAACGGTATTACTTTTTTACTCACTTCAATACGCTGACGGGAACTTTCAATCAAAGGGATAATTAATTCTTGTAAACTTCCTCCTCCATGTGCAAACTGCTGACCAACGCCTTGTTTTTTATAGCGATTTACCGAAAGTGGAATATTTACAAAGGCATTTTCATTAAATACTGTGGTTGCCGATAATGGAATGGAATAGCCAATATCTAAACTTTGTTCTTGCTCGGTCATAAAATATCGGTTGCCCGATGTTATTACGTTATCCGCTGTTATATTTTCCTTATCTTTTTCTTCTATCTCCTTATCGTTATATAAAAAGCCATGGTCGGCTGTGATAAATACCTTTGAAACATTATTAGAAGCATGAAGGTTTTTTACCAAACGCTTTAATTCTGCAATGGCTTCTTCTACGCCTTTAAAGGTGCTGCGTTCCGATACCTTTTTATCGCCACGGGCATCAATTATATCATGATATACATATACTAAGGGCTTTTTGAAAAGCTCTCGTCTTTGTGCTTGGTTGTAGCCTTCTAACTCTGAATATTGTATGGCAGTGGCTTCTGGTTTATGGTGGTTTAATATAGTGGAACGGTTTTCTGTTCCTGAAGTAGAAGTAAGTCCAGCTTTTATTTCGCCATGATTATAGGATTTTACACCTGGCAATAATTGCGCCATTCCAATATTAGTTTTACTGGGAATGGATGCCAACATATAACGCATTTCTGCTGTGTTTTTAGCATCCCCGTGCATTTCGGAAAGCAGTTCGTTTGCTGCTTCATAACGTAGAGCATCCGAAATAATAACCACTACCTTTTTATCTTCGGTAGCTAATTCGGTTTGGTAGAAATCGTATTGTTTAGGTACATTTATTTTAGAATAATCGAACTTAAATTGGTTCAAACAACGTAACCATTCACGGTTGAGTTCATCCACATGATTATCGTAGCTTTTATTAAGCTCTTGCTGAATACTTTCAAGGTTTAGGGTATTGGGTATTTCTGAAATATCCAAGCTTTTAAAGGCAAGTACCGCTCTACGGTAGGCAGCATCTATTTTATAATGTTCCTGTACATAGGTATGGATGTAGATTTCAGGTGTGTCTAATATATAGCCCTTAATACTATTGATGGAGCGATGCACTTTGGCCACCTGAACCAGATATTTTAGAGCTTCCTTTATTACCTTGTCTAAATCTGATTGTAGGCTAATTTGCTCCATACGTTCAATCACCTCTTTGGGTGAAACCTGAATAAGCGATTGCACACTATCAACTATCGCCCAAATCATTTCGGTATTGTATTCAGCAAACGGGGCATCGTTACCGTATGCTTCTATCAGGGTGGTTCCTTTAATTTCCTTAGCTGCACTTTTTAATGCTTGTTTAAAAGCAGTAGCAATACTACTGTTCTTATCTACATCTTGTAATAACTGATTGAGACGGGTGATTTGATGAGCTTCTTTTATTTTAAATGCAGAATATGGGTCTGAGGCAACAGTCGCGTCTATGGTTTGAGTAAGTTGGTTATAAAGAATAGCACGGGTGATTTCCTGTAAACCCTCTTTATGTATTGTTTTGATAGAAACAACAGTAATCTGATTCATTTTATTTACAACTGCCTCATGCAAGTTATTCTTTTGAAAACGAATAATGAGTTTATCCAATTCAGTGGTTTCAGGCAAGGCTGCCAGCACCATTAATTTGGCACATAAAACCGACCAGTTTTCTATACTTTTAAACTTTAATAATGCTGAAACGATGGCTTGTTGAAGATTCCGTTCTTCGAAATTAGCAGCAGTTAATACGGGCTTACACACCTTTTGAATGCCCCCATATTGTAGTTCGGTCATGTACTTTTGCACCAAACTTTTTTGGTAACGTTGTAAGCCATAATCTTCCATAAAGTTGCCCACATTATCCAACTGTAATTCTTTGTTGGCAAGCAATAAACCCATTAAAGGAAATGCATGGTAGGCTTCTTGTGAACGTGGAGCTGCCATGGGCAAATACAGCAATACCTTGGTATCTTTTAATTCATCAATCAGTTTCCATTTGAGTGAAAATGGATTGTTGGCATACCATTCAATATGTATATCGTCTAATTCTATAGATTCCAAATCAGCTTTGTACTCTTCATTTTCATCGAAGAAAAAGAGAATGCGCAAATGATTGAAACGCTCAAAATAACTGTATATTTTTTCTTTTAACATAGTCTATTATATTTTGGCAACAACCTTCTCGAACAATTTATAATTGGCAGTAACACCATCGTCTAAATCAAACTTAATTTGTTGGTCGGCTATGTTGTGAAGCTCCATATCATAAGCCTCACATTCCGAGATATCTTTGCCCAATTGTTCCAATCTGCGGGCTTCTTGGGTGTTTAAACTGCTCTCATTGCTTTGTAATAAATCACGTTCAGCACGTAATTGTTTAATATGCTCTAACAAATAGTTAGCTCTTATCTTTTCGGCTGTAAATTCATTCATCCTATGCATGTAAACCAATACTTGGAAAGCTCCTTTTTTTGAAGAGAACAACCAGTAAATAGGTTTCTTTTTATACATGCTTGTGTGATACTTATAAAAATCTTTTACCAAGAATTTCTCTAAATCTTTGTTTAGACACTCTTGTATAAAGTTAATGTTTTCGGTACGAACATCTTCTCCCCAAATGGTATCGAGCAACGATGTTATTTGCTGTAAAGCATCGTCTGGGAAATTGCAGTTGCTACCCATAAGTGGCAAAATAGCATCGTCGTCTATTATTACTTTACCGTTGTTGTAGGTGTAACTAGCCAATTCTTCTTCTGTAGGATTTGGATGAGCAATATTTAAACCTGGTTTATCTAACTTGTAACGTCCCATAAACAAACCTATGGCATAGCTAATAAACTGGCTTATTACTTCAGACTTATCTATTGGCAAAGTGTAACCCTCTGGTACAAGTGGCAACCCTTCATTCTTAGCCCTAAGCCCTATTCCCTTATCTCTAAGTACAGCTTCATCTGCTTCAAGCTTCTTTCTATCTAACTCTTGCTGAAGTATAGTTATGTCTTTCAAAGCAACATCTGATGTAAGCTCATCTTGCAAACCATAAATATTAATGAAAATACGATTTAGCTCCTCCTCGTTTTGATGCAATTGGAAAAAATCTTTTGTTATATATTTTTGCCAGTTTTTATAAGACAACTTTAAGTTTGTACTTTCATTTAACAAAAGTGTTTTTTCAAAATCCCAAGATGTTTCTCGACTATCCCAATCTTTTTTTGATATCAATATAGCATCTCTCACATAAGTTATTACTTCATTGACCCGTTCTTTTCTCATAGGAATTTTAAGTACTTCAGCTATATTTATACTTAATGTAGGATTCAAAACATTTAATAAATAAAATGAAACAGTAGAATTAAGTAACCCAACATGAAAATAAATTTCATTAAAGTCATCATCATCAAACAATATAGTCGGAGCTGCTTTATTAAATAAATAATCTTTTGGCAACAACCTAAATGCAGGCTTAGAGCCTCCAGTCAGATTCCATACAACACCAGGTCTAAACCATAGATGTTTTGGCTGAATTCTAGCTACTTTATCTTTTCTATAATGCTCTTTAGTATCATCATCCCATTTTACAACATCTATAATATTACCATACCATTTTCTAGAGCTTCCTCCTTTTGCTATTAATTCCCAATTCAATTTTGTAGCTACATCATTACTATTAACTTCCCAAAATACTTTAAGAAATTTTTCATTGTTTCCTGTAATATTTTGTCCTTCTGAAATAGCTTTTTCCTCAATTTTAGGATTTTCAAAAGTATTTACAATTTTTCTAGTCAACCAATAAGCAATAGGACTACCAGGTATTTTAAAAAAGTTACTTTGGAGAATATTACTATATTCATCGCTTCTTTCTGTAAACTTCTCTTCTTTTAAGTGTACATTTTTATAATCAACCAAACGGTAATAAGTGGCTCCTAATGATGTATTTTGAATATCGAATAGTGTATTGCGCAAAATAAAAGCTGTAGATTGTACAACCTCTCCACTTAACTCCTCAAAAGTTCGAGGTCCTAAATGTAACATACTATCTATGGTATAATTTTTCAATACGTGGCTACGCAATTTCTCGAAAGAAGATAAAAACATCCAAGAATGCTGGTTTATCATCCCCATTGCTCCATGTTTTACACTCATATCCATTCCTACTTCCATAAACACTGCAAACAAATCAGATTTAGAAAGAGGGTAATTTGCATTAACATAATTCTTTAAACCAGCATTCATATTCTTCTGCCCCATGTAGGGTGGGTTGGCAACAACAGAGGTATATTTTTTGGTAAGAATAAGTAATACTGGTATATAACCTTTTATGTCGTGGTAAATACTTTCTATGTTAATGTCACGATACTCCATCCGCTCAAGCTCAGCAAAACGCTGTGCTATGTATTCTTGAGCATCGTCACTAAGCTTTAGTTTCATTACTGAGCCAAGGTTTTTGGCATCGCGCATTATGTGTAATGCTTTTGCCATATCGTCTGCATAGTCAGCACCATCGTCGCCTAAAAAATCTCTAATTTCTTCGTAACTAAAATTCTTAGCTTCAGGCATGGCATACATATTTGGCATCCAACCTTTGCTAAATACATCTCTATACTTTTTCGCAGCTTTTAGCAAAATAGCAAATGTTGCTAACTGTGCAGCTCTGTCGTCTATATCAAGTCCGTAAAGGTTATTTTTCAGTATAGATTCTACGGCTTCCTCTGGCTCGTAGTATTCTTCCATATACATTTGGTAAATAAGGTCGAAAGCTTCTACCAAAATGTGGCCACTACCTGCTGCTGGGTCTATTAGGGTTAGTTGTTCTATGTCAGTGATTATGCTTCGACTACGCTCAGCATACGGTTTATTACCCGCCCCTTCGACTCCGCTCAGGGAGCTAGTATTCTCCACCAAATATTTCATTTGCTCTCGCAAAGGGGAATCAGGATTTTTGTCCAACCACAATTTACCTGCGGTATTTTCTACCATATATTTTACAATCCAATTTGGTGTAAAAATTTGTGTAGCAGCAGGTATGTCTTTTGCTTCGGCTTTTTTGTTCTTTTTAAACGAGGCAAATACCTCGTCTTTTCGCTCCGAAATGTAAAATTGGTATAACCAACCTATAAGTTCTACTTTTTGGTAATCGTCATCGCTAATGGCATTGGTAGTATTTAGCAGGTGTAAAAAGCCACTTTCCTGTAATATATTATCGGGCAAAAGCAGCTCGGTATAGTCGTCAAGTTTTCCAAATACATTGTTCAGCATTTGGTGGTTGTGGCAATAACCCACCAATAACAGTGCAAAGGTTTCAGTATCTTTGTTATAGTCACCAATACTATTGCGTAATCGTTCCTGTTCCGTTGTGTTTAAAAATGAATATTCTCCTTGTCGTGCCCGTTGCAAAATAATGGGGGTGTGTTCCATCCCTTCTACATACGAAAGCTGAGCTTCTTCGTAATCGTTTTTAGCCATAATACGCAGTGCCATCATACGGTTAAACCAGGTGTAGGCAGCTTCTTCAACAATTACTTCCATCCCTTTTTTGCGAATGGCAGTACGCAATTTTTTCCATAGGGTTGGTAAAGTGGCATCGTCAAATACCTCACCACGGAATGAATATCCCCCAGAAACCGATACAGGTTCTTCCATCACTTCTCCTTCGGGTGTAAACCCCCAATACAATAATTTTTGGGCAACACCATCCATTAATATTCTTCGTGCAGTTTGTGCAAATGTCTTCGTATTCATGGGGTTTATTTTAGAATGATGGTTTTTTTAGCTTTTAATAATTCGCTCATTTCACTTTTAATCTTGGTAATGTAGGTATCCAATTCTTCATCGGTTCTAATGATACTTGTCCCCTTTGCTAAATGATATGTAGTTGATTTAGGTTTGGGAGCTTTATAGGGTTTTGGGGCTGTTCCTCCATTGGATTTTGACTGCTTTTCAGCTTCTTGTTTTGCTTTTTCTGCCTCGTAAACATCAACAATCAGCTTTAGTTGTTCTGTTTTAAAATTGTCGGCATCCAGTCTTTTATTGTTGAGCGCTGCTATGGAAGTCATGTTTTTAATACTCGAAAGGATGTATGCTTTCTGAGCATAGTCGTTTTCGCATACTTTAAAATTATTGGCTTCCCGTTTCAGCTCTTCAAATATTTCGGAGTACATATGAACCACCTCATTTTTAAGGCTTGTGGTATATTCTTTAATGGCAGATTTTATTTCGTCAAAAGCTTTTCGTGCATGGCGGAACTCCTTACGTGGGTCTTCTAATTTGGTAAAGGCCAATAGCTTTTCTGCTTTTTCCTGTTCACTTGCATCCAGCTCTTTAATATTCTCTTTATTGTCAGTTACGAACTTTTGGATGTTCTCGTATTCTTTTATACTTCGATGGGCAAAATCTTGTATACCCTTGGCTTTGTCGAATAATTCTTTGCTAAGGTCCTGACTGTCCACAATGGAGTTAAATAGCTTTTTTGGGTCACGCATCAACACCCATTCGCTTAATTGAATCGTTGCTTTTTTGAAAACCGTACCAAATGGATAATAGCCATGGTATTCACCTTCTAAGGTTTGATAAGCTTGTTGTTTTTCCTGTAAGGCTTTTATGAGTTTGTCGTATTGTTCGTTACCATCGGTAGAAGTGGCCACACCTTCGTTAAAAATGGCTTTGTATGCCTTGGCAACATTATTCAATAAGATGGGGTCAATATCTTCGCCTGTTATAACCTCGCATGATAAACGCTCAGAAGTACTTACCGCTTTGTTTATGAAATCTACAATAGGATAACGCTGTTGCTTTTTATAAGCAAACTCACGTTTTTTCTTTTTTACCAGATGAATAAGTACATCCAACACGGCTTCAAAACGCCATCCGAAAGGTTCTCTTTCAAAGTTTTTAATTAAATCATAAACTGTTACCTGATGTCCGTTGGCAGTAATAAAATCATTTACCATTTGTTCGGCTGGGCTAAGATCGGGGAACATGATTTGCGTATCGGCTGCCGATTTTTTTAACTTCATCTGATTGTCGGCATAAGATACACTTAACTTATGATTTTTATATATAGCTGATAGATGTTGTTCAATTAGATTCTTTACACGGTCGGATGCTAATGCACCATTTACCTGATTGGTTTCCAGTATCGTGTTTTGTGAGATAAAACGAGTGTCGCTGAACTTGTTTTTTAATGTCTGTTCTATCTTAGATTTCAGTTGGTTATTTCGAACACGGAAATTATCGTTGGTCTTTGAACGTTCACCTGTTTCGCCACCAGAATTATTAGTGAAATATTTATTGGTTTTACAGTACCAGTCGAAATCTCTTCTTAAACTTTCGTCTTTGTTAAACCATTCGTTTATACAAATGAGCAGGTCTTTTTTGTTTACATCTAAGGCCTTTTGTGGTAGGTGTGTATTATCGGTTAGTAGCACAATTAAATTGAACTCCCCTTGGCGGAAGAACTCCTTATTCTCAATGGAATAAGCCATCTTAAAGTCATTTTGTCCAAATGTAACTTTCGGACTAATCTTCACCAATGGACGGAATAGTGAATCAAAAGTACTCCATTTATCATCTAAACCAACGGTCTGATTTTTTATGAGATTTTGAACGTCAATTTCATCCTCATTAAAAAAGAAATAGCTTCCCTTATCTTCCCGAATAATACTTTCGTCAATCAATTTATCCAAGACTTCTTTTATCTCCTTGTGGAGCTGCATTTTGTTTTGGTCTAACTTATCCATCAACAGTACCGCCATATTTTCTATAGTAGATGGGAAGGTCTGCCGCTGATTCTCCAATAAATTAGAAATCATGAATAACACTTTTACTACACGCTGAGCAAATGCATTATTTTTTACATAGGTGAGTTCTAAACCATTTTGAATGGCCTTAGAACCACGGTTGGTGAGGTTGGTGTGGAATTGTTGGTTATAAAAACCATCAAAAGGAATAAACATTCCCACTTCTTCGTTGGCATGTTGTTTAGCCGTAAAGTGGGTAATTCCTAATACTGAACGTTCATTATCTTTTACTTCTTTAATTACAAATTGTAATTGTTGGAAAGCCTCAAATACGTGAGCAATTAGCTTAAACTGGTAAGGGATAAATGGGTATGAAACAATAAACTCCCCTTCGTTTTGATATCCTTTATACAGCTCGTGACTTATCTTAAACTGGTTTTCGATATAGTCCTTGTTGGCGGTGTATAAGACATTTAAAGCTTCTATACCATCGCTGTTTTTATCCAGCACTCTTCGTTGAGTAATATATGATGCATCGTTACTTTGTAGTGAAATACGAGTATCAAAACGCCCCAATATTTTACCAAACTCGTCCTGTACATCCGTCACTCCATCGGCACTAACAGAAACTTCATCTAATGTCTGTTGTGCAGTACATGCCACCCAAACCTGATTGTTACAATCGTTGCTAATACGCTCAATAATATTCTGGAAGTTGAGTAATATTTCTTTGTTAGAACCAATGTACTGGCTCACTTCATCAATCAGGAAGAACAAACGATAATTAGGTTCTTTGTTTTTGATAAAGTTTTGTAATTCAGGTATTAAAGTAGCGTTAATGCCCACTTTAAAACTATCAGGATTTGATAGCTTCCCGTGCAATGATACGGTATCTAATTCTGGATATACAGATTTCGCTATGTCCAACACACCTTCTAATTGAAATGCGGATACTTGTGCAGCATCGGTATTCCAATCGAAACCTAAGTCTGTATCTATTTTATCTTTAAATGCTTGAAAAACTCCCTTTTGGTCAAGAGGTTTTTCCAATAGAAGTGCTAATGGAATATCGTTGGGATTATAGCCCCTGAACTTATTGAACATGTTTAGGAAGATACGGGTGAGGCGTTCCTTGCTGCCATCATCGGTTTCGTCCTCCACATTAAACATGATGTTATCGGTATGCGAAGATGCCACACGTTTTTGCAATAATTTGATGTTGCTTATTGTAATATCCTCATTCGCACCGATGGCCATGGTATCATAACTACCAACAGCTTTACTAAATGCTTCGAAAGCAAGTTCAGACGTTTTTCCATCCAATAAGTAATGTACATACTTAATAAAGTGTGACTTACCCGAGCCGTAATATCCGTTAATCCAGATGCCTGTTTTTCCTGATTTTTTATTCAGGACGGTATTAAGTATCTGATATATTTTTTCAATCAGTTCGTTGGTAAAAACATATTCCTTTATTTCTGATTGGATAGTGGCTTCATCTTTTTCACTAACTACTACTGCAGGGTTAATGTGTCGAAATATATCTCGGTCGTAAATTTGTTTTAGCTTCATGGTTACTCGTTGATTAGTTTGATGGCTCTATATAAGTTTTCGTCTTTTAATAATCCAAAAAGGCTATAATAATTTTTAGCTTCTCCAGGGTAGAACATAATGAGTTTATAGTTTTTTATGAACTTCTCAAAGTTGTTCATAAAGCGACTGGCTCTGATGTAAGGAAATGACCTACCAAATCCTTTTAAAAAAACATAGGCTACTTCTGATTCACCAGCCTGAGTAAAATGTTCTTGTATTTTGTTTGATAAATAAATTAAAAAGCGTTGGTTATAAGCATCCATTTTTAGGGCTTTATCCACAGCATCGGGTTTTGATAGTTCGTGTTGGGTGTAGTAATTAAACTTGGTCTCTCGCCCAAAATTTTCTTGTTTGAGGTATTCAACAAAGACTTCAAAAATATCAATCACCAGTACATCCAAATAATTGCTTGGTCGGTGTAAACGGTTTTTGATATCTAAGATTTCGGCATCTACCTCATATTCTTTCTCGGGGTTATACATATACATGTATGCAGGAAAAAACAGATTACCAGTTTGGTGGTTCTGGAAATCTTTATCGCTTAATTGGCTATATAATTCAGTAATGGTCATTCTTTATCTTTTTTGGAAACAGGCTTCAAGGAACCAGGTTTCGGAAATGTTTGAAAAATAGCTCCAAAACTCAGTATGAATGTTTGCAGGTTTAGTAAGGTTTTTACCATCATATAAGCCCGCTTCTTTTATCACTTTTCTGTATTTGCTATTTAAGTCTGATTTAGTTCTATCCGTCCATGTTGCCACATTTTCATATTGTGTAGAAAGTTCATCCAATCGCATAGTTATATCATAAGCATCCAATGAACTTCCAATATTGTACTTTTTCAAAGTAATTTCGACATGAAAGTCAAACATAAGTGGATAGGTTTTTAAGCATAAAAATAGTAAACCAAGCTTTTGTTCTTTCTCATCCCATTCAAAGAAATTGTTCCAAAAATCGGATGGAGCATACTTCTGCCGCCTTCTTATTTCAAGTATTATTCGCTTACGCGCAGCCTGAGTGGGGATTTGTAATAGCTTGTTCTCTTTTGCTTCTAGTTTAATTGTTTCTTCAAAACTATCGCATAGTAGAATATCTTTTATAGCTATAAATTCGCTATAAAGCAAACCTGCTGCGGTAAAGTTGGCATCGTATTTTTTTTTGTTCAATGTCATTTAGTATCCCTTATTTAATCTTTAAAAAATTGTTTAACAGTTTCTAAAGCATTTAAGGCTTCACTTTCATCTTTCACAACTTCTAAAACTTGACCTGCTAACCAAAGCGTAAGCAATTCCTTTTCATCAGCCTGAAAGAGTTTTGCCATTTTAATGACTTGTTCACGTTTTGCTTTCCGTTCACCACGTTCTATCTTACTGTACATTGGCGTGTCAATTTCCAATTCAGCAGACAATTGGCGTTGAAGCAATTTTTTTTCTTCTCTTAATTGTTTTATTTTCCTCCCCAAATACATAATGTTTTTTTTGACTTGTCAATTATTGGCTAATTTAAGAAAGAAAAAGCAAATAAAAGCAAGATATATCTGATTTATTTTAAAAGTTAGAATGGTCGTATATAACTTGGTGTAATATGTTCTTATTGAATTGATTAGTAGATTTTGTAATTTGAATTAAGGAAACTTAAATAGTCAACCAGATAATTTTTATAGAATTTTTTTCTAGACCAACTTGGTTGGTGAGCCAAAGGGAAAATAGTTCTGTTGAGGAGGTTGTCAGGGCTATCCACTTTTTTAAAATCTTTGTTAGATGTAGAGTAGCCAATATAATCCCAGTAATAACTCACTTTTTTGTGTTTTGATGTAACTAACTGTTTTAAAAGTGGTTCACCGAGTGTGATGATAGGTATTGTATCATCAAATACAGTAAGCTCTTCTTTAAGGAAAGAGAGCCATTGTTCTCTATGATTTATAAGTATTTGTGGATGGTCTGCTGGTGGTAGGTGAAAGAAGCATTTATATAAATTGGTGGCGTAGACTTCTTTGTCCAGATCAATGTTTAATCTATTGCATATTAATTGGATGTAGGTTCTTAGGCTTCCTGATTTATCTAAATTTAGTGTTTTCTTGATTTCTTTTCTGGATGCTTCTCGCCTTACTGTTGGGTCTTGTCCTAGGATGATTAGCTTTATATCTTTGATGTTTGTTGCTTTGGAATAGGGAGGGATGAAATCTAGTGAGAAATCTATGTCCTTTTTTTGATTGGGGTCTTGTTCCAATTTGGAGTGAAGTTGCTGGAGTTTGTTGCTGATTTTGTTTATGTGGGTTTTCATGGGTTTATGTTTTCGGATATGAAAAATTCTTTCATCAAATCAATTCCTTTATTAACGGATCTTCATTTGCAAAGCTCTTTACATCAATTGGCTTGTTTTTAAAGGTGTTGACTTGTTTCGTGATGGCTGAATTGTATCTGTATTCAATAAATTTTGCAAAATGTTTTGTAGTGAGTTTTGTTTGTGTTACCGAATCGTAATCTCTGAAATAGCCTTTATCAATACAATAAAGAATAATTTTAGCAAATTTATTTTTACTGCCATGTTTACCTATGTATTCTCGATCTGCATCTATATATTGGTATTTAAAAAGTAGTTTTTCAAGTATTGCAAAATCATTTGGTTTTGCAATTATAGTATCGTAATCGAGAACACCTTTTTTTGGTTGACGGAAATCTTTTCTTAAGTCCGGCAATTCATCTGAGTTATTATTTGTGTACAGTAAATTGGAGTTTTTATCTTGTTGCATATAATATTCGTCTAATGCCATCTTATGAATTTCTCGTAAATTTTTATCTAAAACATAACGAGTCATTTTTTCTAATAGAACATGAAAATCTGTTTTTTTATTCAGGACAGCGTCTAGAATTAAATGAATTTCAATATAAAGCCTTTGAAGAAAGAAGGAAACTAGATAGTTTATATTGTTTTTTCTTTCCAATACAGGCACATCCCATCTCATTTTTGCTATACGATATTTGCTATTAGAATTGATATATTTTTGTGTGGCTACTTCTAGTGTTTCTTTAATTGTTATTAATTGGGTATTTAGGAAGGCTGCCGAAGTATCTTTGTTTGTTGTTTCATTTTTATAGTTAATAATTGATATTGCGTAATCCATTTCGTTGTTTAAAAAATAATAATAGAACTCAAGAAGATTGTCTTCATAGTTTGCCAATGAATAATAAATCTGACTACTTATTAGAGGAATGTCAGTTTTGCGATTTTTGATAAATTCGGAAATGAGTTTATCATCATTGAATAACCTAAGAAGTTCCTTATTATAATTTTCGATAGTTTCAGGGTTTGTAAACTTTGAGTTTTCGTAGGCATAATGGAACTTATTAGTCTGTAATAATTTATCAAAGTTTATATCATTATTGATTATTTGTTTAAATATTGTTAGATATGGCATCATTATCATTTAGAATGAAGCGCTAAATTAATGAATATTTATATTATTTACATTCTAATTGTTGAAATAGCAATAAGGAAATTCAGGAATTTAAGGAAGAAAGGAAAGGGGATTCCTTAATTCCCCTTATTCCTTATTTTCCTGAGAGAGTAATTTTATGTATTCGCTATTTTTTTCACGATGAAGAAGTCTGTCTTTTATAAAAGACGTGATATATCCTTCGGCTGTTTTTGTAGGAATGGATAGTTTTTCCGCAATGGCGATATAGCTTGGTCTATTAAAAGTTGCAGGTAGATTGTTGTAGAACTTCTGTTTTTTATTGAATTGCTTGGGTAGTTCAGCTTTACCGGGTAAATCGGTAAATATTTGCTGTGCGTGAAGCACCAATGTTTGGGTGACTTGTATAGCTGTATTAAAATCGGCATCGTTACATAGTAATGGAGAGGATATTTCACCTGTTTCCATTATACGAAGTGTCGTTAGGATCATCGCTATTCGATAAGTAATAAGGCCTAAACGACGTACTGTTGCTATATATTCGTCGCCCAGTAGTTTAAAGTATTTATCTTGTAAGGCAGCAAAAATTACATTGAATTCGGTTTCTTGCTCTTTAGTTAATGAAAATTTAATTTTCAGATTTGTTTTTAATACTTTGTAGAAGTTTAAGAATTCTCTACCAAGATTTTCAAATACTTCATCTAATCCATTTTCGGCTTTTTTATCAAATACGTTTTTCCAAGTGTTTTTAATATCTACATAATAGAACATAAAGCGGCTAAATAATCCGTTTTCGGCATCCGGTATTAAGTTGGTAATTTGGTTTGGGGTGCCAGTTAATATGGCTGATAATCTGGGCAGGTCTATTTCGGCGTGTTCGCGGTCGGTGCGTCTATAATAGCTTATACTTTCGTGATGAAAAGCTTTTCGGAAGCCATCGCTGTAGTTTCCATAATCACTTTTAAAAGTATTGGATAATGTATCGCCTTCAGTCTCAAACATAATGCCTTTCCCATTATTATCAGACAATAGCTGAAATACACCTGTTGCACTGCTATTAGCAGGAATGAATAGTAGTTTCACAGGTGGAGGTGTTGGTTTTTTGGCATCAGGATTTTTTCTTTTTTCGGCATTATACACATTTAGATCGCGCTGGTACTGTTGCTGTAATGATTTGTTGTCTTTCCGAAGATCGTCGTGAATAGGTTTTGCTAAATGGCGACAATGGTTGAGCATTCCTTTGCCTGCGGATGCTTTAGCAGTGAGGAAAAGGAATAAATTGGGGAAAACTACTTTTCTGTCATAGATGCCGTATATTTTTGGTAGGGTTCCACTAAGTGTGGCTATGCTTCCGAGTAGTAAGATGTCCTTGTCGTGTTGGCTGTCAGCCAAGGAGCAAATATTATTTAGGAACTCAGGTAATTGAGTGTAAATAGATTTTGGGAAATTTGGGTATTTGCTAACTATTGAAGTCGTGGTAGTTGACTCTCTATTAGGTCTGTTCTTTGGGATAGAAATATTGATATTGTGTTCTTTCGCTAAGTGGAAGAAAGTTTTGATAGCAATTCCTGAACCTTTAGAGTTTAGACAATTATTATATTGTTTGTCGCAGGATTCCACATTATAATCACTGTGGAATCGGCTGATTCTGTGAAAATAGCTCCTCCCCGCTTCTCCTAGCTCAGAAACCAGAGCAAAGCCAATATCCCGCCAGTTGTTGTAAGTTGATGTGATATCAATTGTTTGAAGCTCAATTCGCTTAACGATTTCTTCAATTTCCTGATTAGTGTTTTTGATTTCATAATTATTTGTATTTGTTTGTTTATGAGAATTAGTATTTTCTTTTTTTATGTTTGTTTCTGTTGTTTCTGTTGTTTCTGTCGGTTCTGTATTGTTTAGCCACTCTAGTGGATTGAATTTTTTCATATCAAAAAGTATTTGGGATTTATAAAAACATCTTTATCATGGCATAAGAAACAAGCACGTGCTATATCTTTACCCGATTGGTCAACCTCAACCTTGTATGTCTGGTTGAGGTAATTTGAAATAGCTTTAAAGTAGTTGGCATGGCTAGCATCCGAAAGCTCAATTGGGATAATCCACTTTATTCCATTTCCGGAAGGAGATGTGAATAATAGTTCAGTTGTGAAATATTCATCTGAAAGAAGCTTTTCTTTTAGGCCTTGAATGTCTTCAATATCATCAAAATCAATAGTTATTAAACCAGAATGTTGCAAAAGATTTTTATTGCTCCTTTTTGTAAATGTTCCCGAGAAAGTAACATAGTCGAAATAGCTTGCTTTGTATTTTCTTGCAAGCTTTTTGTCTTCAATAGACCGCAAGTGATTAGTGGCTTCTATGAATTTCTTACTTTTTATTAGATGGAAGATTTCCAGAAGATTTGATGAATGAGATGGGTTGATATTAAGAATCGGCTTTTTAAAATAGCTGAATTGTGGTGAAGGGTCTTTGTAAGGTTCGTGATTTTCTTCGTGAAGATGAAGCTTCAGCTCCTGGTTTAATGTCTGGAGCAATTCTTGTCCATCTTGTTTGAAGTGAAGCTTGGCAAAATCGAAAGGATCACCTTTAAAATTGGTAATGGATGAGTCAGTATAATTAAATGTTGAGCCACCTTTAGAAATATGAAGAGTAGTTTCGTTATTGTTGAAAGGATTGCGAGTAGGCTCACAGGTGTTTTTTGAAACTTTTATAACAGATTCGCCTGGGAAATATCTACGCAAAATTAATGCGTAGATATTTAAGCCGTAGTTGGTTTTGTCTAGTATTTCAGACTTAGTTATTTCCATGATTTCCCCTTTCCTTTAAGGTTGTAATTTCCTTTAAGTAGTGAATCGAGATCGGCAGCCTTATAGTAGAATTTGCCTTTGATTCTGGAATATGGAATTACACAATCGTCACGTAAAGCCTGTAGCGTTCTTCTGCTTATGTGGAGGGTCTGCATGACATCTTGAGCATCAATCCAAATGTCTTTTAGTTGGGGGTTGTGCTTTTTGTTTAAATCGCCTAATGTCTGTTTTATTTCAGCAATATCTTTTGACATTATTCTGAGGGCTTTAATTATTTCAATCATAGTTTGGCCCTTCCTGCTTTCATTAAATACTCATCAGCTTGCTGATCTATTTCGTCTTTTGATGTTTGTTTATTGCTTAGGAGCCAGACGTCTAACTCTTTTCTATTGAAGTAGAGTTTTTTTCCGTTCGGCTTGTACGATGGGATGATTCCAGCGCTTGTGAGTTTATAAAGGTGTGAACCAGAAACTTCTAAGTAAGCTGTTGTTTCTTTGAAGTTTAGCACGTCTTTTTTGAGCATATTTTGCTCAATAAGCATAGTTTCTATGCTTTCTAATTTTTGTAAAATTAATGTGTCCATTATTTCAGGATTAAAATGAAAATGGACTCTATCGATAAAGTCATCATTGATTGTCAATGACGATTCGAAATACTATAAAATAATTTGGAAAGGATTTATTGGAAATTTGGAAATTTGTAATTCCTTGTAATATAGTTATTTGGAATTTTGACTGGAAATTTGGATTGGTAAAATGACAGCAAATTACCGCAATTTAACAGTGGGGTAAATTTGTTATCCAAGGGTGATCATCGGTAAATTCTGCCCATTCGTTTGGTTTTCTTGCAAGCGTCCTAAATTGTTTGTTGATATTTGTATTATATCTGTATTCTAGGAAATTTGTGATATCCTTTTCTGTTATCGGCTTTTTGGTAAGATTGTTGAAATTATGGAAATATTTCTTTTCAATGATGTGATGTGTAATGATGGCAAGTTGTTTTAAGTAACCATGTTTACCACAGTATGAATAATTATTATCTATATAATCATTAGCGAATAGTTTTTCTTCGAATGCAGCAAATCTTTCTTGATTTCTGATGACATCAAAGTAAGAGATAACACCTTTTCTTTCTAGTCTATTATCATCTTTAATCGCTTTAAATTCAGGCTTCTTATTTCCTTGTGGAGATACTCCTAAAGCATTACTAATTTCAATTATTGGAGCTTCTTTTAAAAAAGACTTTTGCGGAACTGGTTCTTTTAAGTATTGCAAATATAGATCTACTTCAAGTAGAGGCTCATCTGGCAATAGGTCTTTGTATTGCTCTTGGATCTCCAAGTATATCTTTATGAAAGATAGTTTTAGATAATGTATTATATAGGTTTTGTTTTTGTATTCAATGTCAATTTGAAAGTTCGCTTTTTGTGGATTTATAAACTCTAAATCGTATTTTTTGATTTGTATTTGTTTTCCAATGTCTTCAAGTAACGTTGGGAGCATCTTTTTGAGACAATCATTAATAAGGTATTTTTTTTCTAAAATGGATGCAGAGTCCATTAAGATTTTGAGTTCGTTGAGGTAAGAAATTGCCGCATTATTGATATATCTGGAGTAATAAATAGTTTTGTTGTTGAATGGTCGGTAAAAATCGATTTCGTAGAGCTGAGGAAACTGAGGATTTTCCTTCTTAGTTTTGGATAAAAGGCTTGCAAACTTTTCTTCGGATTGTTCCTTAATTGGATTGTAAAGAATACTCTTTAGCTTTTTTATACTCTGTTTCATCATGAAGAAAATATTTATTAATCTGAATTTATTAGGATTCAAATTGTTTACATCATCTGTACAATACTATTTGCTAAATTACGAATATTTAGAAACAGCTTAAAGCCCAATATTTATTTTACTTGCTGCTTCTTGTTTCTTTTCGTCAATTATTTTGGCATATACTTCTGTCGTTTTTAGGTTTTTATGACCAAGAAGTTTGGATACCGTGTAAATGTCGGTGCCTAAGGATAATTGAAGAGTGGCATAAGTATGTCTCGCGCAGTGGAAAGTAATGTGTTTTTCTATTCCTGCTCGTATCATCCATTCTCTTAGTTTTTGGTTGTTGAAGTCGCTATAGGCTAAATCGAGAAACACAGATTCATTGGTAGTTCTTTCTTCACCAAGCATTTTTCTTGCTTCATCGGAAATAGGTAGTGTTTCAAAACTTTTTGTCTTTTTCTGTTTGAACCTTATATAATATCCGCTTTCTTTAGAATGTTGTATTTCTTGCCAGGTCAGCTTCTTGATGTCAGAATATCGAAGGCCAGTTAGGCAGCTGAAAATAAATGCATTTTTATAAACTGGAGCATCGCTTCTTGTGTTAAGAGCTTTTTTTAATTCATCAAGAGTTAGGAACTCACGACTTGTTTCGGCTTCTCTAATGCCATCAACTTTAGCAGCAGGATTGGAATTAATATAACCATCTTTTACTGCTTGTTTAAGTGCAGCTTTCACTTTATTAAAGTAAGAATAGCATGAGTTTTGTGATAGCTTTCTGCCATTTTTTGACTTTAGGTCGTGGATTAAGAAAGATTTGAAATCTTCTAACCAATCAGGAGTAATGTCAGAAAAAGGGACCTTTGATTTTTTGAATTCCTTTAAATGCTTTAATACGCTGTTCCAATTACCATAATTGCCTTCACTAGCTTTTCTTTTTTCTGCTAGAAGTTCGAAGTATGCTATGAAATCAGAATTTGCTCTTTCAGAATCATTGAAGCCGTATATGTTATTCTGTATTTCGAGTTGCCGTTTTGCTCGGATGTTTTCAGCTAGCTCTAATGTTTTTTTGTTTGAAGACCTGTCTTCTGCTGTTCTGGGCTTCTCTTTAAGATATAACCGTAGATATTCATACTTTCTTTTACCAATGTGGTAGAAGTCGAGATACAGGCTGATTTTGCCGCTTTTGTTGCGTTTTCTTAATGTTACTTTCATGATTGAAATAATTTGTTGATGTCTGCTCTTTTTATAATGGTTCTCTGGCCCAGTTTTATTGCATTTATATTGCCAGATTTTATTTGTCTGTATATGGTCATTCTACTGGCTCCAAGTAGCGTGCATGTTTCCTTAATACTAAGAAACTCTTTTTCCTTAATTAATTGAGAACGGTATTCGATTTTTTGTTTTCCAATGGGCTTTGCATTTTGTAGCTTTTCTTTCTTTTTACGTGCTTTATATGCTCTTTTTGCGCAGTTATCACCGCAATATTGAGTTTTAGTAGTCTTTGCTATAAACTCATTACCGCAGTGTTGGCATATTTTTGGAAGACGGATGTTGCTGCTCATAAATATAATTTAAATGTTTCTAATTGCACCTAGTTGTATCATTATGTATCTGGATGTATCATCATGTATCTATATGTAACATAACCTCCCCCCTGATTCGAGAAATGTTGTTTTGGGCAACAGATATCTGTAATTGGGCAACGATTGAACAACAAATATACGCAAATATCTGCTAATAGGCAACAAATAAATGAAAAATAAATTGTGTAAAGTGTTAAAAATGAATATAAAAGAAGCTATTTGAAAAATACTTTACTTCCCAATACAAAACCGCCCAAAGATATTCCCAAGCAACTCATCGTTGGTAACTTCGCCGGTAATTTCACCCAAGTGGTGCAGGGCTTGTCGCAAATCGATGGCAATCAGGTCGGTGGGGATATCGTTTTGGAAGCCTTCTTCTACTAAGGCGATGTTTTTGGCTACTTTGTTTAGAATATCCAAATGGCGGGCATTGGAAACAATAGCAGTGTCCTTCAAGTTTAGCTTGCTGACCGATTTCTTTAAACTCTCGGCTATCAGGTGGATATTCTCATTACGTTTGGCAGAGATAAAGATGGTTTCCAGATCTACATATTTTGTAAAGTGTGAAGGGAGCTCAGTGAGTTCATCGGTTTTATTGCCGATAATGATAAACTGCTTGTTTTTGTCTTCGATATGCTCTTTGAAATCTTCCAATTGTATCGACAATTCATCAGGTGAGGATTGGGTGAGGTCGCACACATAGAGAATTACCTGCGATTGCTTGATTTTCTCATAGGTTCGTTCCATCCCCAGGTTTTCAATTTTGTCGCCCGATTGTCGCAGACCGGCCGTATCGATAAAACGGAAAGCAATGCCATCCATGATAATCGTGTCCTCAATGGCATCGCGGGTGGTACCCGGAATATCCGACACGATGGCTTTTTCTTCTTTTAAAATACGATTCAGTAAAGTAGATTTGCCCGCATTGGGTTTGCCAATGATGGCTACCGGAATACCGTGTTTCATCACATTGCCCAGTTTAAAGGACTCGATGAGTTGCTGTACTTCGGTATTTATTTTTTGTAATAATTCTTTAAACTTCGAACGGTCGGCAAACTCCACATCTTCCTCACTGAAGTCCAGTTCCAATTCCATTAAAGAAGCAAAATCCAATAGTTCCTGACGCAGTTCTTTTATCCTGTTAGAGAAACCGCCCCGCATTTGTTGTATGGCCAGCTGGTGTGAGCTTTCAGAATTAGAAGCTATTAAATCGGCGACAGCTTCGGCCTGTGAGAGATCGAATTTCCCATTGAGAAAAGCCCTCATGGTAAACTCTCCGGCGTCGGCATAGCGACAACCTTTCTCGCGTAAAAGCTCTAGTATCTGCTCTTGAATATAAGTAGAACCGTGGCAACTGATCTCGATAGAATCCTCGCCGGTATAAGATTTGGGATTTTTAAATACACTCACTAATACTTCGTCGATAAGCTGATCGCCTTTGCTTATTTTACCATAATGAATGGTATAAGCAGCCGCTTTACTTAGAGATTCCAGGCCATCATAAGAAGTAAAAACCTTATCGCAAATAGAAAAGCTTTGCGGCCCCGATATTCTGATAATAGCAATGGCACCGCTCCCACTAGCTGTAGCTGGTGCACAGATGGTATCTTTATTGGCGAAATTGTGAAGCATGTTTATTTGTTTTTTACAAAGGTAATTAAAATAATATGCCTTTATCTAACCACCGTCACCATTCCCTTATAAAAATGATCATTAC
>Ga0256827_10000161_pt1 | contig 37847 bp, 32 predicted proteins | sample CV84metaG_FD_185977 | JGI IMG/M metagenome (GOLD analysis project Ga0256827, IMG submission 185977) | Hydrothermal vent microbial communities from East Pacific Rise, Pacific Ocean - CV84 | ecosystem: Environmental > Aquatic > Marine > Hydrothermal vents | place: Pacific Ocean: East Pacific Rise... | reverse complement strand
CATCAGGGTTAAATTTTAATTTTCAAGACTTCGCAAAGATAGGTTTTACCTATCCGAAGGCTTGAAAATCCGTGTAAAACTGCCGTAAAGACGACGGCATTGCCTCGTCTCAAAGGCAGGTTGAAACGGCAAATCTATAAAAAGTTACCGTTAATTAAAGTAAATAAGAATCTAATCTACTAAACGAGCCTTTATGACATCAATACTTTCTGTTGTTAATTTATCCATATTTTCATCCATGGTATCAAAATCACATTTAGTCGCCTGAAATCTTCCTTTTTTATGTGTATATGTTAATATAACGCTTCCATCTTCTCCATCTTTTTCGATATCACCATAAGTAGTATTTATTAAACAATCCACGCCAGAGCTTTGTATTTGCCTGTAACCTGGGTGGTCTCCTGATATAGAATAATTAGAATAAATTCCATCATCACAACTTGATTCACTGCTGGAGCTACAAGATGTAAATCCCAAAAAATCTATCTTACCATTACTGGTATACAAATCACTTGATTTAAGCTTAAAGTATTTTTCATCGTGGAAAGAAACCTCGCCCTCTGTAATTTCATAAATTCCATCATATTCAGAATAAATATTATCTTTATCATCATCTCCACAAGATACAAACAAAAAAGATATTGATATTAAAAGAATTGAAATTAATTTATACATTGTCCCTCCAAAGTAAAATTAGACTTATTTAATACAAAAACATTCATTTTTCCCCCAGGATATCCCTATAAGCCTCAATTTTATCCTCAATTTTCATAGCAGCATAAGCAGGCGAAGGCGAAGGAAGATAAACAACAGGTATATTTATCTTTTCATGGTATTTTTCATAAAAATAGAGAGCTTTTTTACTTGTAAATGCTATAACTTTAATATTTTTATATGTTTTAATTAATTTGCTTAAATCGTGAACTTTAACTTCTTTTAAATTTGAATCTGATGAGTTTTCTCTATTACATGATTCAACTATATCCCATAATGCAATTTTATACTTCTTTAAGAAATTTATTCTTTCCTTTTCTGTAATTAATATTTCATTAAAGATTGTGGATAAAATACTCCAGAATTGATTTTTAGGGTGAGAATAATAAAAGTTATTTTCAAATGATTTAATACTTGGAAATGTACCAAGTATCAGTATTACAGAGTCATTATTTATTATAGCCTTAAAGGGGTGAGTATATCTCATTATTATCCTTTTTCCATATCCAATAAAACTCTCTTAAAATCTACTCCACCTGCATAGCCAACTAATTTACCATTGCTTCCAATTATCCTATGACATGGAATAATAATAGCTATAGCATTTGCATTATTTGCATTGGCTACTGCTCTAACAGCCTTTTCATTATTTATATTTTTTGCTAATTGTAAGTAAGTTAAAGTTTCACCATAAGGAATTTTTAATAAAGCATTCCAAACTGTTTTTTGAAACTCAGTACCTGTAGTAATAATTGGAATATCAAAATATTTTCTTTCTTGATTAAAGTACTCTTTTAATTGTTCTTTTACTTTAGCAATAAGTTTATTATTATGCTCAAAGTACTCAGCATTAAATCCTTTTTGAAGCCTTTTATCAAGAGTATTTCTGTTTTTTCTATTTTTATAATCCAGTAAACAAAGTTTGTTATCAAAACTTCCAATTATAAACTCTGTATTATTGATTTTATAGTATTGTATATCTATTTTGTTTATATTATTTTTTCTATTTAGGCTCAGGTATTACTCCTCTTTATTTAAATCTCCAATAATACCAGAAAGCTCTCTATCTATAAGCTCAAGAATAGACTCTAACTCAGAATTTGATTTATTCATAATAACATTATTAAAAAAATGATTATCTAAAATATTATTTCTCATGTGAAAAGTGTAATTACTCCTTTTTACTTTATTAAGCTTAAGCGTTCTTTTATTTCCAATAACAACTATTTTCAAATCATAATTTTCATATAGTTTTTCTTCCATAAACTTAGTTACAATCTCTGAGATTTTTTCAATACTATTACCTAAAGTTACTTTAACTGCAATTCCATTTATATCATCTATTAAATCAACTGCTTTTGAATTTTGAGTTTTAAATATTTCATTTTTTAATTCATATTCAAATAAAAGGTTTAATAAATCTCTATAAAAATTTTCGGCTTTAGTATTAATATCATTTATATTTAGTTTAGAATTTCCTTTAACAAAATTACTAAAAAGATATAAATTCTTCATAATGTCACTCATACTTTTTTGTCTATCCATAATAATCCCTCCTTAGGGTTAGTATATTCTACTCTTTTTAGTAAATAAGTTCAATTTAAAAAAAATATAATTTTTAGGACTTAATTAAATATTCATTCTATTCTCCTTGACATTTTTTTTATTTATCTTAAAATTAATTTTATTATTTAAGAGGTAAGTATGAAGTTTTTTATTTTATTTTTTATTTTATTTTTCTCCACTTCTTTATTCTCCACTGAATATAAAACAAGTTTAGGCATTAAAGCCACATTACCTATTGAATTAACCATACTTGAAGGCACAGCTAAATCTATTGGAGTAAATGGTGATATTGATTATAAATGGGGAATTGGGGCAGTTTTAGATAATGATTTTAGAATTACCGATTTCATTACACTATCTCTTGCACTATCATATCAGTATACAGCACTTAGCATATTTGAATCCCAGCAAGAAAACCCAGAGGAAGTTAATAGTCCTTATGATTTAAAGTACAATTATGACGAATTTCATTTAATAAAAATAACCCCAAGGATAAAATTATTCTTTTTACCTAATCTATACTCAGGAATCGGCTTATCTTATGATTACTATATTAATAAACCCAATGAATTAGAAATAAATAAATTAATAGTAGCCTTAAATCTTTCTGTTGGATATTTAATAAACAATTTTGGAGTTGAATTTTCTATTGAAGGCTTAAAAGACTTTGACATAACAGTAAAAACAAAAGCCTATCTTGATACAGCTTTAACAGTATTTTACTTATTTTAAACAATTTATGATTTTAAATATTTTACTTCTTATCGTAGATGGTTTGATAAGCAACATTTCCAGATTCATCATACCCGATGTATTTTAATAATCTACCAGTATTATAATGTTTCCTCAAATAATAGCTAAAAGATGATTTATCCCCCTTATATGTTCTAGATGAGAGTTTAATATTAGTATTTAAATAGTAATTAGTTATTATGTAATTATCACCTACACTTCTATATTTATAAATAATAAAACCATTCTCATCATATTTTTCTTCTGTTTTCAAAGTTCTTCTATTTTTTAATTTTTTATTTTTATAGTATTCCTCATATAAATAATCATTTTTTTTAATAATCTCCTTACTCCAAAGATTATTATTTTTTCTATAGTAAAACTCTTTTATCTTTTTACCACTTTTATAAAAAACCTCTTTAAATTTTGACTTGTCATCACGATATTCAATATAAGAAATTAATATACCTTCTTTATAAGTTTTTTGAAATTCTACCAAATTATTGCCTATATAAAAATACAATACTCCGGTATATACCTTATGTGTTTTGGGGCTATATAATTTATCTTTCTGATAATATCCTAAAAACTGTATATTTTGCTTATCATCAAATAATTTTAATGATTTTTTTTCTCCATTTGGTAAATGATTTATTTGGTATGATATATTTCCTGTTTTGAGATAAAAAATTTCTTTACCTAATATTTTGTAATAAGCCTTTTCATAAAAATGCTTCTTATTACCATTTTTATAATATTCTGTATATAAACCATTTCTCGCTCCAATATAACTAAATATGCTACTTGAATTATATTTCAGTTTCTTAATCTTTTTTATTGTATATTTATAAGCTTCAATTGTTTTAGGATAAACTTTAGGAATAAATATTTTTTTAATTTTTCCATTCTTATAATAAGTAATTTTTTTATAAAACAATTTATACAATCCTTCAAATTGTTTTGAAAATCTTTTATTCTCAATATCACCATTCTCATCATATTCTATTTCAATATACTCATTATTTTCATAGTTAATTTCTGATTTAAGCCTACCTTTATAATAAGATTTCTGTCTTATTATAACACCATTTTTATACCATGATTCCATATAAACTTTATCATCTTCATAAAAAATATCTCTAACCTTTTGGCCATTTTCATAAAACTCCTCTGTGCCATTATGCCCCGAATATTTAAGATACACTAAAACTTTATTTTTGTATACCAGCTTACTTACAAAAGTATCATTGTAAGCATACCTGATAATTTCTCCATTATTACCATAAATAGTTTCACTAGTTTTTGGCTTATTGATTCCATCCATATAATAAATTTTTTTTTTAAATTTCCTATTTTCAAATATATAACTCACAGGATACTTACTAATAATATCAACCTTAAAATTATCTTTATCCTTATATTTAACTTTATATATTTTTTTCTTATCCTCAGAATATTCTATATAAATATTATTTTTATTTCTTTTTTCATAATTTTGTAAATATTTAGTCATATCAGTTTTAATATCTTTAAATTTAAGTAATTTTTTACTTTTTTTATCTAATTCAGGATAAACAACTTTTTCTTCCTTTGCATAATAAGTAATTTCTTTAATTTTTTTACCCTTAAAAAAATATGATTTACAATATTCTTTATTCTCTAAGAACATTATACTTAAAATTTCATGATTTTTATAATAATAAGTAAGCCATAACATACCTTTTTCATCGTAAGAAACAGTTTTAATTTCTCCATAATCAATATCATAATATATTCTATTAGTAATACTTTTATCATCGTTTTGATATGAAATTTTTAAAAACAAAATATCATTCTTCAAAATAATTCTATTGTGATTATATTTATCTAAAAATTCATAAGTAGTTTTTAATTTTTCATTTTTTTTAATAAAACTTTCAATTTTTTTAACTCTTATATCAATTTTTTTAGCTTCTAAATCAAATTTTTTAATATCCGATTTTTTTGCATATAATGATGTAGTTATAAACAAAAATATTAATATTAATTTCATTATAAACTCCATTAGAAATTATAACCATATAATAATATTTATTTATTTAATATTGCAAGAAAATTTTATTTATCTAAGACTTTACTTATTTGAATTTCTATTTATTGAACCAGCCAAAAAGAGCATGATTAGTAGTTTGTCTCATCATATCAACGATAGATTCTGTTAAAGGAATGTGTTTTGGACAAACCTGAACACAGTTTTGAGCATTACCACAGTTTCCAATACCATCTTCTCCCATTAAGGCATCAAGTCTTTCATTTTTTAAGTATTCACCTTGAGGATGACTATTAAAATATCTTACCTGTGAAATAATTGCAGCTCCAACAAAAGCATCATCTGCTTTTTCAACATTAGGACAAGCCTCAATACAACAACCACATGTCATACACTCAGATAAGGTGTAACGAAGGTCTGAATTATTTGGAGATTGCTGAGGAGCTAAATCTCTAGTCATATAAGTACCAATACCTGTTACAGTTTTAGTAGTTTCATCATAAATAAATTCATCACTATCAATAATTGCCTGAACTTTAAGTTGATCTAACTCATGGTCAGTTAACTGCTTTGCAGAAATCATCACTTCCTGATGTTGAAATGCACCATCAAGAGGTGTCCATGCCTGAACTTTCATTAAACCATCAAACATTCTTTGACGATCAACCTGTAAATCCCTTATTACAGGAAATTTAGTCATTGCTTCAAGGGTAATTGTCTTACTTCCTGTTTCCTTTATGATATTTTTAATTAATGCAGAACAAGCCTGACGAACTTTACCATTAATAACCATAGTACATGAACCACAAACTTCCTCTAAACATGAACTTTCCCAGTTTACAGGCTCAGTCATCTTGCCATTAGCCATTTTAGGATTCTTTTGGATATACATTAATGCAGAAATCACATTTAATGAGTCATAATAAGGTACATCAAACTCTTCCCAATATGGAGTATCATTTTCAGAAAGTTGTCTTTTTATTTTAAATCTTATATTATCTGCCATTTATTATCTCCTACTTACTCTTAGAATAGTTTCTTAAACGAGGTTTTAAATACTTAACATTAACCTCTTCATATTCAATAACAGGATTACCATCCTTATCTAAAGAACCCTTTGTTGTTTTTAGAAATTTTTCATCATTTCTTTCTGTAAAGTCAGTTCTCATATGAGCTCCTCTGCTTTCTTTTCTTTCTCTTGCTCCAGCAGTAATAACTCTTGCCATATTTAACATTAAACCTAAATGATAAGCCATTTGAAGCTCTAGGTTATAGTTATCATATTTTTTATCATTTAAACCAATATTTCTATATCTTTCCTGAAGTTTTTGTAATTCTTCAGAAGCTTTTTTAAGGCCTTCTTCATTTCTTGAAATATGAACATAAAGAGACATAATTTCACCCATTTCATCAAAAATCTGAAATACATTCTCTTTACCTGATGAATTCTTATATCCATCATAAAGCTTTTCAATTCTTTTTAATTCATTATTAAAAACAGCTTCTGGAGTTTCAGTATAATGAGAAGATAAACCTTCGATGTATTCAACCATTTTAGGTCCAGTATACAAGCCAGCCCATGTAGCAGACAATAAAGAGTTTGCACCAAGTCTGTTAGCACCATGATACTGATAATCTGCTTCACCAGCAGCAAAAACACCATTTAAACCAGTCATGTGATTATCATCAATCCATATTCCACCCATTGAGTAGTGAACACCAGGATAAATTATCATTGGAGTTTTAGCAGGGTTTGTACCTGCAAATTTTTCATATATATCTAAAATAGCCCCAAGTCTTTTTCTAAGTCTTTTTTCTGGAATACCAGTTGCAACTTCAGTCAAGTCAAGATAAACTTTATTTTCTCCACCTAATCCCATTTTCATATTTACACATATTTTATAAATTGACTGTGCTGCAATATCTCTTGGAACTAAGTTACCATAAGCAGGAAACCATTCTTCAAGAAAGTAAAATCTATCTTTTTCAGGAATTGTTTCTGGAGCTCTTTTATCTTTAAGATCTCTTGGTACCCATACTCTACCACCCTCTCCTCTTGCAGATTCAGACATTAGTCTAAGTTTATCTGTTCCAGGGATAGCAGTTGGATGAATTTGAACAAATTCACCATTTGCATAATGACCACCTTGAGCCAGTACAGAACCTGCACCTGTTCCGTGGTTTTCAATTGAGTTTGTTGATTTACCCCAAATCATACCAGGGCCACCAGTTGCTAGAACAACAGCATCAGCTTTCATCACTTCAAGTTTCATAGTACGAAGATTAAGAACAACAATACCTCTAGCTACCTGATTATCATCTAAAATAGCTGATTGAAAATCATAGTATTCATATTTTGTTAATTTTCCATAACCAAAAATACCACCAGCTTCAAGTCTTCTTAATTGCTCATCAAGAGCATATTCTAATTGCTGACCAGTTGAAGCACCAGAAAAGTAAGTTCTTCTTTTTTTAGTTCCACCAAATCTTCTTGCATCTAAACGGCCTTCTTTGGTTCTTGTAAAAGGAACACCCATTCTGTCATACATTGCAATAATTCCAGGAGCAGCTTTAACCATCTTCCAAGGTAATTCTTGATTAGCTAAAAAGTCACCGCCATAAATAGTATCATCAAAATGCTCCCAAGCACTATCTCCTTCACCTAATGTATTAAGAGATGCATTAATTCCGCCCTGTGCACAAACACTATGAGCCCTTTTAACAGGTAATAATGCAACCAAGTCAACATCATATCCAGCTTCTGCAATTTTTATTGCAGCCATAGCCCCTGCAAGGCCACCACCTACAACAATTGCTTTTGTTCCTTTTTTAGCCATACTAAAACTCCTACTATATAAATAAAGTAAAACTCATTAAAACAAGAACTTCATACCACTATTTAATTAAACAGTCAAATTTTTTTTATATTTATTTAAAAAACAGAAGTTGAGTATTAGTTTTTATTATACAGATGTTTTTCTTACTTATTTTTTTTATTATACCATTAGCTTAAACTACTAAAATCAGTATCGTTTAATTTAGGTTTTATTACATTAAATTTCATTAAAATAGAATACATCTGGCAACCAAGACAATAACCAATAAAAGTTTCAAGAAAAACTGGAATAGAAAAGAATATGGAAAAATAAAATGCTATATTACTATATCCTAATAATGATATACTTATTAAAATAGCAGACATAATCAACCCAATTTTTGCAGCAAACATTTTGGGAGCGGCATCTATTGGTTTTGGAGTTATTTTAAAATTATTTAGCAATAACTTACTAAAATTTGCAATAGGACTATACTTAATTACAAAAGACCTCAATATAAAATCTAATGTTAATAAAATCCAGAAAATTTGATTATACACTCCAAGAGCAATGATTATCAATGAAATAAAGCCATTAACTCTTGCAACATTGCCATCTATTTGTGTTTTACTTATTGGACATGCTGTCATAATTCCTCCTTAATAATACCCTACTAATCCAATAGGATTACTTAAGTATATAATATTAAGGAAATAAAGTCAATTATATTTCATAATTTTTCTAGTAATATAATAGAGTTTATGATAAAATTTATTCTTATTGGCCTTATTTATGGAGCTTTCTTATGAAATATTATTTTATTTTACTATTAATTATCTTCAATTTTACAATTATCCAAGCAAACGACAACGAAGATGCTCCTCCTGAAAGTTTTAAAAACACAGAAACTCAAGTTCATAACACTGATGATAATGATAGTATGGCTCCTGATAGTTTTAATAGTAATACAAAAACAAATAAAAAGAATAAAACATATAAAAAAAGAAATTCTGCTAAGTCCTACTATAAAAAAGGAGAAAAATACTATAATAAGGCAAACATAAAGAAAGCAGTTTATAACTATAAAAAAGCATGTAAGCTAAGGTATTCTAAAGCATGTTTTATAGTTGGAAAAATCTATAAACGAGATACTAGAAGACGTGGAAAACTTCTTTTCAAAAAAGATATGGCAGTTTCTTTGGAATATCATAAAAAAGCATGTAATTTAAAATATTCTGATAGTTGCTTAATTCTTTATAGATATGCAGATAGAAAGAATAAAGAACAAGAAAAAGAATTATACCTAAAAAAAGCTTGTAAATATGGAAATAAATATTCATGTCGAAAGATTCAAAGTGACAAAGAAAGAGAAATAAGAAAACAAGAAAGAAAGAAAGAAGAAGCAGAAAAGCAAATAAAACTTGAAAAATCATGCAAAGCAGGAAGAAAATCTTCATGTAATCGGTTAGGACATAAAATTTTTAATATTGCATATTCTGCATTTAATAAAAATGATTATAAAACAGCAGAAACACTATTTAAAAAATCATGTAAAATAGATTATATTAAATCCTGTAGATATCTTGGAATTCTCTATATGGAAACAAATGATTATAAAAATGCAGATAAATATTTAAAAATGGCATGTAAAACCAATAATGAAATAGCATGTAATATATATAAAATATTTAAAAACAAACTAAAATGTGATAAGCAACAATTACCTAATGATTGTAAGAGTACTGCAAAAGCTTATCAAACAGGAATGTACATACCAAGAAATCATAAAAAAGCACTACTCTATTACAGAAAAGCATGTGAATTAAACAATGCTGATTCCTGTAAAGAAATTGCTGAATATTACAGATATACTTATAAAAATAATGACATAAAAAAAGCTCTTATTTTTTACAATAAAGCTTGTAAGTTTAATAATAAAAAAAGTTGTGATGCAGTAATCATTTTAAAATTAGAAATAAGGTGTAAAGAAAAAGATGGTTTATCATGTGATAAACTAGGAACTTTTTATGATGAAGGAAAATATGGATTAAGAAAGCACTCTGGTATTGCAAATCGTTATTTTAAACAAGCATGTGAATACGGGAATAAAATCTCATGTGACAAATAATTATCTTAATCCTTCAAGATATTCATTCCATGAAACTTCTTCAACCTGATTTCTTCTAATTTTAATTACTTTTGTTTTAAGCAAAGCATTTTCAATTAATTGCTCTTCATTTAAACGAGTACCCTCTTTATCCAGATATTCAATTTTAACTTTTGTAACAGGAGATTTTGGAGCAAATAATACACAACAATCATCAAATGGCTTAATTGATGTTTCATAGGTATTAATTTTTTGAGCGATTGCTGTAATTTCAAGCTTGTTATTACCAATTAGTGGTCTTAAAACAGGTAGTTTCGAAATTACATCAACAGAAGTAATATTTTCTATTGTCTGTGAAGCTACCTGCCCTATTGATTCTCCTGTTATTAAAGCTTTATGAGATGTTTTTTCTGCAATTAAATCTGCAATTTTAACCATATATCTTCTATCTAAAACAGTTCCATAAGATGCTCTGCATTCTTTTCTTACAGCTCTTTGAATTTCGGTAAAATGAACAATAAATAAATCCATGTAATTATTTTGAAATTTAGATAATATTGTAGCTAAATCTATTACTTTTAATTTTGCTCCTTCTGATGTATATGGAACAGAATGATAATAAACTGAATTTAACTTAACTCCTCTTGTTATTATTTTATAACCAGCAACAGGACTATCAATTCCTCCAGAAAGAAGTAAAGTCATTTTACCACTACTTCCAACAGGTAATCCATCAACGCCCCTATGACGATTAATAAAAACAAGTGCATCATTTTCGTAAAGCTCAACTCCAACTATAATATTAGGCTTTCTTAAATTAACTATAAAGTTGTCAAAATCAGGTAGAATCATATCTGCTAATTCTTTTGAGATTTCAGCTGATGTTTTAGGATATCTCTTATCAATTCTCTTTGTATCAACCTTAAAAAAGTCTTTACTCTTATTATCATAATCTTTTGATAGTAATTCAATTGCTTTTTGAGCTATTTTACCTAAATCTCTTGATTCAATTATATGAGCAACTGAAAAATTAGAAATTCCAGGAACTTTTTTTAATTTTTCAACAAAAAAATCTTCATCTTCAAAATTTGTTATAAAAAATCTTCCCCAAGTTCTGCTTAGTTTAAAATCCTTTCCCTTTAATGTCCACTTAATATTTTCTGCCAGTTTATTTTCAAACCTTTTTCTATTACCTTTTTTTAAAGCAATTTCGGAGTATCTTATTATTATTTTTTTCATATTACCCTTAATATAATAAAAGAAACAAACTATTTAGTTTGATTACTTTTAAAAATCTAAATTTTAATTATTTTATAATTTTAAAGTTAGATTTCATGTCCATTTTCATATCAACACCATTTACTTTTAAACTCATTCTTGTATGTGTATATGACTCTTTTAGCATTCCATTTTTAATATCAAATAATATCCAGCCAGTCATTTTATTCTTTTTTATTTTTATTTTTTGTTTCTCAATATCAGTATTCATTTCAAAATCAACAGCAGGCTTAAGTAAAACGAGCTCTTTATCTTTTGATACAGCTTTAACATTGTAAACTCTCTTTGATTCGATTTTAAGAAGAGAAGCCTTTTGAGCTCCTTTTCTTCCTTCATAAGTATCACCAGTTTTAATATCCTTTTGAGGAAGTATAATAAATGAAATATTCATAAACTGTTCTGCCTTTTGAGACACTTCCTCTTTAAGTTTATCTTCACTCGCTCCGCCCCCCATTGAATCAATAAAGGATTTTAAATCAACATCATATAAGTTACCCAGCTCATCAACTTTTGCTTTAATACTTGTATTTATTAAATTTTTAAATACTTCTACATTTGGCATTGTATTTTCTTTTAAATCACTGTCATATTTTAAAATCTGTTCCTCACCTTTTCGATTCTTACTTTTTAATTCTATTATTATCCTTGAAATAACCCAGTTTAATTCATACTTTCCATCATCAAGTTTCTTTTTTATTTGATAATAACCATATATATCAGTAGTCATAAATGTCAAACTATTATTATATCTAGTACTCATTTTTAAAAACTGTACAACATTAACTTTTTCCCCAACTTTAAATTTATATCTTAATTTAACAGCATCATTAATTGATTCAAATTTAGGAGTTTTATCTAAAAACTCTATTTTTTTAGTTTTATTCTCTCCGTTTTTATTCTTTGCAGAAACACTTTTAACAGTGTTTTTACTGCTTTTATTAGTATCAGAAGATTTATTTACTTTATTTTCACTTTCTACTTTCTTACAAGATGGTAAAACTATTATTGTAGTAAATAATATAATTAAGATATATTTGTAAAATTTCATTTCCCTTCCTCTTTTAATTTTTTAATAAACTCTTCTATTTTATCATAAGCTCTATTTAAAATATCTTCACTTGGTAAAAATACCACTCTGAAATGCTTTGTATCAGGTTTTTGTCCAAAACCACTTCCAGGAACAGTTACAACTCCATACTCTTCAATTAGTCTTTTACAAAATGTAAAATCATCAATATCAAGGTCTATTTTAATAAAAGCATAAAATGCACCACTTGTTTTAACTAAAGATAAACCATCCATTGCATTTATTCTGTTATAGGTAATTTCACCTCGTTTTTTTAACTTATTTAACATTTCTCTTATATGAGGTTGAGGAGTTAAAAGAGCATTTTTTATAGCAAATTGCTCTGGTTTATTTGCACTAAGCCTTGCTCGTACAAATTTTTGCATTCCTTCGTTATATTCAGCAACAAGTTCTTTTTTACCAGTTACAATTCCCCAGCCAATTCTAAAACCAGGAACAACATGTGATTTTGATAATCCGTTAAAGGTTATAATAGGAGCCTCTGTATCTATTGATGCCATAGAAATATGCTTATCCTTTTCATCAAATAATAGTTTATCATATATTTCATCTGCAAATATTAATAAACCATATCTTTTAGCCAACTCAATAACACCTTTTAAAGACTTTTCAGAATAATTTGTACCAGTTGGGTTGTTTGGATTAATTATTAGTATTCCTTTAGTTGCACTGTCGATTTTAGATTCTAAATCATCTAAATCAGGCTCCCAGTTGTTATCTTCATCTAAAAAATAATGCCTAGGCTCTGCTCCAAGTTTATTTATTATTGCATCATAAAGTGGATAAGTTGGTGCAGGAAGTAAAAAATTATCATTACTATTTAGTAAAGCAGTTAATGCAATATCAATAGCTTCACTTGCTCCTGTTGTAACAAAAATATCTTCAATATTTTTAAAGCCTTTATTTTCTGCATCAAGCTTAATCGCACTAACAGCTTCTTCAATACCATTTGATGGAGCATAACCATTTTGATTATCTCTCATAGCTTTTACAGTGTCATCAATAACTTGTTCTGGAGTAACAAAATCATAAATATTAGGGTCTCCAATATTCAAATAAAGCATCTCTTTACCAGATTTTTCAACTTCTTTTGCCAAAACAACAATATCTCTTATTGCATATTTAATATTTTTTGTCCTTTCTGCAGGAATAATTTTTTTCCAAGCCATAATAGCCTCCAAATAATTACCGCTAATTTAGCATAGTGATGAAATTAATTCAATGATTTATTAATAATCTTTAAAACAATATTACTTAATAGTCTTCTCGGTTCTGACATATCTTTGTTTTGGACTTCTTGGTTTTTCAGGAATGGTATATTTAACATAACCGTCTTTAATCGCAGGTTTTAAATAATTATTATAAAATGTTTCTCTGTCTTTTAATCCAAGAGCATTCATTATTTCTTTTGATGTTACTGGAGTTTTTGTTATCTCTAGCAGAATCTCCAGTTTTGAATGATTCTTTGATGAATTTATAATAGTCTTTTCTTTATGAATGTTATTAGACTCTTTTTTTATAGGAATAGAAATAGTTCCTTCATTTTCATGTAATGTTAAAACTCTGATTTTATTTCCAAAAAGATATTCATCTTTAACATTAATATCTTCTACAAAACGCCTGTCTTTTTTAGTACCTAGAAAATATTTTATTACTATTTTATTACTATTAAAAATATTTAATTCTACAGGAAAATTATTTTCATGATTGTATTCATATAAAAATTTATTTATTGCATTTTCAACCTTTTCTGGTGAAATATTCCATAACTTTTCTTTTGAGTACAATAAATTTCTTTTTATAAATAAAGTTAAATCATCTTTTATATTAATAATTTTATTTTTAATATCCCTACTGTCAATAATTTCAGTATCAGTGATAAATGAATTACATTTAACTAAAACTTCCTTTTCTGATATTAAAATATTTTCTCTCATTTCAGTGGTTGCAGGAATAATTTCATTTTCTTTTATAATAAGCCTTACAAACTCATATCCATATTCAGTGTTTATTTTCAAAAAACTATCTTCATTACTGGATTTAATATTTAAGATGTAATTATTTTCTTTATTCTTAAACCAATAATCAGGAATATTTATTATTCTATCTTTAATAGATAGTTCAAGCTTATGGAGATCATAGTTTTCAATAAAAATCTCTCCACCACTAACATTTGATAATGCAACAATATATTTTAGAATATCATCAGGCTCTTTAAAAATCATTATTCCTCTATAAATTCCATAACACCAATATAAGGAAGGTTTCTATATCTTTCATCATAATCTAAACCGTAACCTAATACAAATTTATCTGGAATAACAAAGCATTTATAGTCAATTTTTACATATTTTTCAATATTTGAAGGCTTTTCAAGCAAAGTACAAATTGCAACAGATGCTGGTTTTCTTTTTTCAAAGTCTTTTAATAAAAAACTTAAAGTAAGCCCTGTATCAACGATATCTTCTAGTACAACAACATGTTTACCTTCTATACTATCTTTTAAATCTGCAGTAATTTCAACTTTACCCGTTGATTTTGTGCCACCTTTATAAGAACTTAAACCAATAAAATCTGTTGTTGCTCTTGTTGAGTCTATTTCTTTAAGTAAATCAGACATAAACATAAAAACGCCTTTTAACACACCAACAAAAACAACATCTTTGTCTTTGTAATCCTTGTTTATCTGAGCAGCAACTTCCTTAACTTTTTTAGCAATCTCTTCTTTTGATATTAACTCATGAACTTTTTCAATCATTGCTCACTCCTATATATAATTATTATTTATAATCTCACCCAAGCCACCTGCTCCAGGAAGAATATATTTTGTTTTAGTTAAAGATTTTTCTCCTTCTGGGTACTTACCAATTTCAGCATCAAGACTTTTTTGCTCAGAAAGACCTCTGTCATATCTAATTGCCATAATTGTAACATCAGGATGACTATCAGTTATTTTTTTAACATATTCAGGGGTTACAATTAAATGCATTACAATTATTTTAATATTTTTATGCATTGATTTATATAAATCAATTACTTTTTTTATAGAACTTCCACTTGCACCCATTGGGTCTGGAATTAGTATATATCCATCTGAAAATTCAGGAATAATTTTCATGCCAGCTAAAACAGTATTAACACTATTTGCCTCTTCTTCTATATCACGGCTTGCCATAATATGGTCGAATACTACATTTTCAGGATTCAAATATAAATTAAGATTATCAAAACATATTTGTCCAGGTATCATTCCTGCTCTCGCAACATCACATACCAGAACTTTTGTATCAGGGTCTATTACATTTGCATTAAATACACCATGTTCATCAACTTCAAACATTCTTGTTTTGAATTCAATTTCTTTTCTGGGAAAACAAGTAGAAACAACATTATTTAAAAGGGTTTTATATAACTCTTTAAGATAAATATTAACCATTGGCTGCTTTGTATCAGGAACTGATAATTTTGCTAAAACAGAAAAAGCATAGATATCATCTAGTATATAAACATTTTCCCCCAGATGATGTTTTAAATAGGAATTGTTATCAGTAAATTGAAAATGGGCTTTATCCCTCATTTTTATCTCCTTTATTATCAGTTGAAAAATGTAATCTGCACCTTGGTTCATACTGAGCTTTTGCTCCTAAAACCACTAGCTCATCAGAAGAAATCATTCTGAATGACCTGCTTGCAGGATTACCACATACTGTACATATTGCCTGAACTTTTGTTACATATTCTGCAACAGCCATTAAATAAGGAATTGGGCCAAAAGGTCTTCCCATATAATCTAAATCAAGACCTGCAATTATCACTCTTTTACCCTGATTAGCCAAATCATTAACAACATCTATAATATCATTGCTAAAAAACTGTGCTTCATCAATACCAACAACATCAAGATCATCAATATCATGGTGATAAATATCCTTAATATTACTTAAAGGCTGAGCTTTAAAATAAGCATTTGAGTGAGAAACTATATCATTATCGTCATAACGGGTATCCATTGCAGGTTTAAAAGCCATTATTTTTTGCTTTGCAATTTTAGCTCTTTTAACTCTTCTGATAAGCTCTTCTGTTTTACCTGAAAACATTCCTCCTGCAATAACTTCAATAAAACCACTCTTTTCTACATAAACATTCATTATTCTCCACCATAAAAAACAAACAATGTTGTTTTATAGCATTATTTTATATAAATTTGAATTATTTTTATAATTTTTTTAATTTTTTTTGATAGGTTCAGAATATTGAGTATATAATATTTTTAAAAATCAGGCACACAAACTTTATTACAAACTTCACAACTTCTAGAAACACCATTATAATCAAAGAAATCATCACAACTTAATTTAACTGCACAATCTCTACATTCTTGTGCAGCGACACCATCAAATTTAAAGTTATCATGTATCTCACATTTTGCTTCTGCTTTAGTGCCATCATCGCATTGCGAAACATCTGTTATCCCACCTTTAAGCTCATCTTTATCGCATTCAAAAGCTCTTTCACAAACATTTACTCTTTCAGCAGTATAGTACTCTTCTTCAGTCATTCCACCACCACCATCATTATCACTACCACAGGAAATAATAAAAAATGCTGATAAAATAACAGTTAACATAATAAAAAACTTCATATTTACTCCATAAAAAAACAATAAGTGTTTATAACGATAATTTATAAAAAAGTCAAAATTTTAATTAATTACCATCTTTATGATAACTATCATGACAATCAATACAAGAATATTTTTTTATTTTATAATTAATTACATCTTTATTCTTAATTTTTATACTCTTATGGCAATCTTCACATTCAAGCTTGGAGTGAGCTCCATCAACAATAAATTTAGTGTCTTTATTGTGGTCAAAAAGGGATAAGTCCTCCCATTTTACATCAGTATGACAATCAGAACATTTTTTATCATCAAATTGGCCGTAATGTATATCTGTATGACAATAAGAACAATCTTTATTATTATTTTGAGTATATAAAAAATATCCACCGAACTCGTGATTTTTATCTTTTTTATATTCATGACACCTTTCACAACTCACATCTTTATGAGAATTTACAAGTTTAAAATCAGTATCTTTATTGTGGTCAAAAAGTACTTTATGAAAACTTTCTGTTGTATGGCATTTTTCACAATTAATCTTGTTGGTATTATCAAGTTTATATTCTTCAAACTGAGCAATATGTGGATTATCATGACAATCTACACAGTTTTTATCATCAGTATTAAAAGTTAAAATAGTTTTATTTACGGTTGCTGAGCTTGAAGTGTTATTTTCTTTATATGCTTTATGGCACTGATTACAAGATACTGCTTCATGGCTACCATCAAGAATAAAATCTGTTTCATTATGTTTTTTTATTGTAAATTCAGATGGAGTAAATCTATATTGATTGTGGCATTTAGAACAATCATCATCTTTAAATTCATCTTTATGAGGATTATCTTTTGTATGGCACTTTGTACAACTATTATCCTTACTATAAGTTAAATACTTTTGTTTGTAACTTCCTTTTAAACTATGACATTTAACACAATCAAGTTTTTTGTGATATCCTTCTATCTTAAAACCTGTTAAATCATGACTAAATGTTTTATCATTTATTTCTTTAAAATCACTTGTATTATGACAGCTATCGCAGCTTTTACCAAACTTCATTCTATGAGGATCATCTTTTTTATGACATGAAATACAAGTTGTTTTTTCAGGTATCATATTCAATTTATCAGTATGGCATGATTTACAATCTTCTTCAAGATGTTTACCATTTAAAGGAAAAGTATCTACAGCATGCTCATTTTTATCATAAATTATATCATTAAATGATGTTTCTTTATGGCAGGATTCACAATTATCACCAAATTTTCCTTCATGAAAATCATCTTCCTTATGACAATCAACACATTTTTCAAATTTTAAGTCTTTATGCTGGAGCTTAATTCTCCATTTATCCTGATAAAAAACTTCTTTAATAGGCTTATGGCAAGATTCACAACTAGCATTAACATGCTGACCTTTTAAGATAAAACGGGTTTGATCATGATTAAAATCAGTTTTTACATTTTTAAAATCAGTTTCGTCATGGCAATTAGCACAGCTTTGTTCTTCTATTTCTTCTCCATGGAAATCATTTGGATGACAACTAACACAATCAGTACTTAAACCTAAATATGTTTTTTTTATATTAACATTTTCATCTTTAAACAAGGTTTTATCTCTGATGTATTCTTTTTTATGGCAATCTTCACAATCTATTTTTTTGTGAGCTCCATTTAATTTATATCCAGTTAAATCATGATTAAATTTTTTATATCCCCCTTTATTAGGCCATGTAACAAGGTCATATCTATCTGCAAAATGCTCTTTATGACATTCTTCACAGTTTTTATGCTCAATATTTACAGCCTGATTATGATAACCTCTTTTATCTTTAACTCTTTTTTTTATGGCAGTATGGCATTTATAGCAACTTTCTTTCTGAATTAATGATTCCCCTTTTTTAATATGACAGGAAACACATTTTTTACTACCTTCTAAGTCCTTATGGGCCTTAGAAAGCCTTCCTGGTGAAAATAGATTCACCTTAACTTTAGCATACAAAGGATTTATATCCAATATAGCCACAATTAGATATAATATGATGTAAGGGTAAATACGGGAATTTATCCCTATATAATTTTTTAAAAAATCCATGTAAATCCTAAATATATAAAATACAAAGCATGAATAGACAACGAAACCATCATCACAACAGTTGAGTAATAATGAGTCCAGTAAATTATCTTTCTTGTTTTAGGTTTATACTTAAATAATGTCAATAAAAAACCACTTACAAGGGCTATCAAAAAAAGTATCAAAGTTACGCTACCACTCAAGTTCTTAAATAATGCAGAAGCATGAAAGATTACAAGCATTCCACCAATAGTAGATGTAGCAATATGAATCAAAAGCCATGTCTGAACTTTCCAGAATTTTTTTAACTTTTTTTTATGCTCTTTCCTTACATGATAAAGCAAACCAATATAAACTAAAATCACACCTATAATACCGAAGCCATGTCCTAAGTCTCCAGATGGTCTCAATAATTTATGAACATCTCCCCACTCCCTTCTTCTAATATCATAATCTTGTGTATAATACATAATATCAAATTTAAAATGTAGCCAAATAATAAAGGCAATCGAAAACAATAGTGAAAACACCATTGTATACTTAGTTTTTTTATTTAGCTTCTTTACTTTCATCTCATCTCTGTATCAAAAATATAACCTATTTTTATCATTCCCTGAATTTTTTTTGCTCTTAATTCAAACTGAGCTTCTCCTTTTAAATAAAAATATGAAAAAAACTTTTTATATAAGCTTATCTGAGGAACGAACCCCATTGCCTTATCATTTATAATCTTAACCTTTTCCTGCATTATAAATAAATCAAAATTTAACATTAACTCATTAGAAAACATATAGTTTGTGTTTATATTCACTATAAATATATCAACATCTTTCATAAATAAAGCTGTTGTTCTTAATGAGTATTCAAACGGAGATAAATAATAATTAAAATATCTCAAAGAAAACTCATCACTTCCACCATGATTTATACGACGCTTATATGTAAAACTCAATAAATCCTTACTAAACTTATATGAAATATTACTATGTATATTCTTAGATTTATCACTATCAATCTTTTCTAATATAGTCTCATAATATGAATAATTAATTAAATCTAAATATTCTCTGGAATCAAAACCAAGTACTAACTTTAAATCTTTGACAGGCTTTGTATAAATAGTTAAATAATGATTAAAATATAGTTCTTTATCTGTATCAAGCCTTGAATATGACATTTTAAACTGGTAATCAAAATTAAAACTTTCTTTATAACTAAATGAATTATTAATATAAACAGGCAAAATCCCCAAAGAGCCATTAAAAACCTCAGGAACGAACCCAATTGTACCGCTATAAGCATAATCGGTAGAAAAAGTTGTTTCATATTTTCCATATCCACCAAGATAAATATGTTTAAAATCCGTTTTCATATTATCATAATAATCAATTCCAAAAGCTGTTATCATTCCAAATTTAACATTATTGTTTTTATATGTTGCAAAAAAACCATCTGTTAAGTAAAAATCTCCTAAATCACTTAAATTATCTCTTCCAACTTTAAATGAAAACCTATTATATTTATATTCATAACTCATCTGATAAAGGTTAAAAGATTTCGTTGTATATTTTTTTTGTAAAAAGACATTTGCATCAAAAATCAAATTAAATTTTTGCATATCATCTTCATAACTCATATCAGCTTGTAAAATAGGATTTATATAATTTAAATCTGTTTCCTTTAGTTCAAATCCACCTATTGTATAAAAATTTATAGCCCCACTAAGCCTATAATCACTGTCTTTTTTACTTTTATCATGGTTAAATATTATTAAATCAAATACTTTATTAGTATTTTTAAACAAATCAACTTGCTCTTTTGTTATATTTTCAAATTTTTCAGGGTCATTTCTTACAAAAACTTTTTCTTCTTTTTTATTGTGGGTATCCTGCAATGCAGTATTAGAGTTAGATATAAGCGACTCTTTATCTTTACCTGGAATATAAAATTTTTGATTTTTGATTTTGAGCATATTCTCTATATTATAATCGCAACCACCATCTTTATCAATTAAACACGCAATAGAATGGCTATCGGATAATTTTATTATTTTTAATTTTATTTTTTTTTGCTTGTCTTCTAATTCAGTAAATTCCTCAACTCCGTCTTTTATTCCTATATTAAGGTAAATACCATCTTTTGTTACTTCCTGAATATTTATTGCCTGATTTGCAGTTAAATTAACTATAATAGAAATAAAAAGAAGAAACTTTATCATTTTGTTCCTCTTGGATGACATGATAAGCATGATTTACTATCATATTCATATCCAGGCATTCCTTTATGGTTTTTATCAGTTTTACTTTTACCATGCTCATGGCATGTAGTGCAGGTAATTATTTTAAAATCATGAGGATTACTATGACAGCTCTTACAACTAAATCCTGAATGCCCACTGTTTAAAATTGGAAAATCAGCTTCATGCTCATAATAACGCCCCTGACTCCAGGTATAGGTTGTGTGACAAGATTCACATGTTTTATCAAATTTAGCCTCTTTATGATTTGGCCATGTTGTTTTAACATAATCAGTTTTATGGCAAGACAAACAATCAGCTTTTGCATCAGAATAATTCTGTGTTTTATGACATTGAATACAAGTTGCATTTTTATGAGCACCATCCAAAACAAAACCTTTTGAAAACTCTTCATGTTTAAATTCAACTTTATGCCAAATTGTTTTCTTATGACATTTTTCACAGTTTTTATTTTCTGCCTCTTTTTTTACAAAATCTTCTTTATGAGGATCAAAATGACAATCTTTACAATCTTTTTTATCACTAATTCTACTTTTAAAGGTATGGCAACTATTACAATCTACATCTTCATGTTGTGGACCTAAATCAAAACCTGTTTTTTTATGGTCAAACTTTACCTTATGTTTTAACTCATTCCATTTTACAGTTGTATGGCAATCTTCACAATTTTTTAACTTAAGCCTTTTAACTTTTTCTTTATAATGCTGAGGATAAACAACAACTGCCAGTAACATTAGAAGTAAAATTAATCTTGCTAACATATCCCCCAAAACATAAAAGTTAATAAACACTAACTACGAATGTGAATAAACACTAACATCTTTATTAATATTTGTCAATTATTTTATAAGTAAAATTTGATTCTTTTCTATTTTTATTAATCTTTTTTTATAGAGAGCCCCCACAGCTTTTTTAAAATTTTTCTTACTCATTTTAAATTCTTTATAGATATCTTCAGGAGATGATTTATCTGTAATGTTTAAATTACCATCTTGTTTTAACCTATTTAAAACAAGCTCAGAAAACTCATCAAACCTTTTAACATCAGGATTATTAATCATTAAATCTATCTTTTCATCTTTTCTTAGCTTCTTAACAAAAACACTTAATTTATCACCAACATTTAACTTTCTAAAAACTTCATTTTTATAGAGTATCCCATAAAATCTATTATTAATAATAGATAAATACCCCATTTCTGTAATCCTGTAAATAATAACATTAACCTTTTCATTCTCTTTTAAATCATGTTCTGAATTATCAATAAAATCATCAATAATTGTAGAGGCAATCAACCTATCCTTATCATCTAGTAAAATTTTAACAATATAATACTCATTGAGTTCAACAGGTTTTTTTTGCTCAGGAAAAGGTAAAAATAAATGTTTATCAAGTCCTAAATCCATAAAAGCACCAATTTTAGTAATATCAACAACCTTTAAATATGCAATATCATCTAATTCAGCAAATGGTGTTTTCAGGGTTGCAGTAATTCTATCTTTTGTATCTCTGTAAAGAAAAACTTTTAATTTATCATTTAACTCATAATTTTCCGGTACTTCTTTATGTGGTAGTAGTATTTCCCCAAGATTATCACCGTCCAAATACAATCCAAATTCACTCTCTTTTATGATTTCTAGCTCATAAAACTTTCCAACTTCCAACATTTATCATTCTCCAATACTAAAAACTTCTATACACTATATAACACAGATAGACTCTTTATACAATTCAAATAGTATAGAATATAGATTCAAAATTTGAATATTCTATTTACTTTAATAAAAAAATCTGTAATATCTAAATTATAGAGCTTTTATGAGGAAAAATGACACTTAATAAATACAATACTTTTATTTTTGATTTAGATGGTACATTAATTGACAGCTCTGCTGATATTATAGATGGAGTAAATTACACTTTAAATAAATTTGATTTACCACCTAAATCAAATCAAGAAATCATGAATAATGTAGGTAAAGGTTTAAAATATTTACTTCAAAAAACTATGCCTCCTGATTTTAGTGAAGAAAGTGTTTTAAAAGCATATTATATACAAAAAGAATACTATGAAATAAAAACAATACTAGCAAAACCATATAAAGGGGTTATTGAACTACTTAATTCACTTAAAAAAAACAATAAAAATATTTTTTTAGTAACCAATAAACCACAAAAGGCAACACTTGAAGTACTAAAATCTTTAGAACTAACTAACTATTTTAAAGAAATACTTGGAGCAGATGCACTCAAAGAACATAAACCTTCACCCTACCCTATTAACTATATATCAGAAAAATATAATTTACCTAAAAATAACTTTTTATTTATTGGAGATTCAGTTACCGACTATGAAACAGCAATAAATGCAGAAATAGATTTTGCATTTGTAAAATATGGTTATGAAAGTAAAAAAATTGAAGCAAATTATAAATTAGATAATATTTTGGATTTATTAGAGATAAAATGAATATAAAATTACAAAAAGAAATAAATAAAATAAAAAATCATTTAAATCTGATGTTTATGATATATGTTTTAATTCAAATTATATCTCTGGAAACTATATATATATTAGCACTTAGCTTTCTAACTAAACTCTATAATTTGAATATCAACCATTTTATTATTATATCTGTACTATCTACTATAACTATACTATTTATTAATATATTAAAATATAAGAAAAAAACAAAAAATAAATACTTTATTTATAAATATATAGAACAACATTTTAATAATCTTTCATCATCTTTAACAACTATTGCAGATGAATCACTAAAGAAAACAGCCTCACCAGATTTCATTAAAGAAACTGAAAAAATGGCATTAAGGGAAATACAAAAGATAAGAAAAAAAGATATCCCTCCTATTTTTAAATTTGAATCATTAAGATATCTTATTTTTATGACTAGCTTTTTATGGATTATTCTTATCTTTCCCTTAAAAAAAGATGTAAAAGCTCTGTTTATAGGCAAACAACTACCCAAAACAGCTGATATAACTAAAATAATTGATGTTTTAAATCTTAAAATAGAAATAACTCCTCCAAAATACTTAAAGATAGAAAAAAATACTCTTGAGAACTTTGATGGTTCATTTAAGGTTTATACTGGTTCCAAAATAAACTTAACGGGTGTAACTGAAAACAAATACGACAAATGTATTTTTGTATACGGCGAAAGAGAACATTCCTGTAATATTAATAATAATAAATTTAATATAGAACACAAAGTATTAATGAATTCATTATATTATATCAAATTTATAAATAACAGTACTTCAGCAAGCCAAAAAATAAAATATAAATCTCAAAATTTTGAAGGAAGTATTATACCAGATGCTCCTCCTACAATAAAAATTGCATTTCCCGAAGAAAGCTTAACTTTAAATTATAAAGATACCTTAGAAATAACAGCAGAGGCATCAGATGATATTGCAATAAAAACAATAAAATTTAAATATCAGATAGATGATGAAGAATTTGAAGAGATAAACATAGAAAATCTTGGTTCAAAAACAGAAACAATAAATTATAAACTAAAACTTTCTGAATTTGAAAAAGGAGATACAATTACTTATTATTTTGAAGCCTATGATAACGATACAATTCTTGGCCCTAAAATTGCAACAACACGAAGACTAAAAGTTGAAATAATCTCAGAAATGAAATTACATGAAAGTTTTTTAAAAAAATTAAATGAAATTGCAAAAGAATTTATAATTGAACTTGCAGACCATCTGATTATGAATAGAAAGATATCTCCAAGAAAACTAATTATAAAAAAAAGAGACTTAAACAATAAGATAGTTAAAACAAATAATAGCTTAAAGAAATTATTAAAAACTGATGACCCATTACTATCAGAAAGCTCCAAAACAATATTACTTTCAGTTATAAAAAATCTGGATAAAGAAATATCAGATGATGATAATTCAAGATATTCTCAAAAATTAATCAAAACACTTGAAAACACTATAATTTATATTACAGATGTCTCTGACAGAGAAAAAATGGAGATAATTAATCAACTATATAAATCTCTAAAAACATCTAAAGCCAAATTAAAAGATTTAATTAATGATTATAAACAAAATCCTAACAAGGAAACAAAGAAAAAAATACTAAAGGAAATTAGAAATATTAAAAGAAAAATTAAAAAAATAATGGAAAAGCTTTCTGAATTATCATCGGATATTGATAGTAAGTTTATAAATAGAGAAGCCTCAAAAGTAAAGAAAATGGCTGAAAACATGGAAAAGATGGAAGATTTACTTGAAAAAGGTGAACTTGATAAGCTTTTAAAACAACTCGAAGCACTTGAAAACGAACTCAATCAGATGATTGAAGGTGTTGAAGATAAAAAAGATGGCTTAATGGGTGAAAGAGACCAGAAATCAGATAAAGAAAGCCAGCAGTTTATGAGTGATTTACAGGATTTAATATTTGAACAAGAGCAATTAATGAAAGAAAGTGAAAAATTGACTCAAAAGATACATAAAGATATAAAAAAACAAATAAATAAAAATAAATTTATAGAAAAAAATATTAGTTTACTCCAAGAAGCAAATAATTATTTATTTAACTTAAATAAGGAGTTAATCTCAAACGGGAGTAAGGAGGATATTAACAGAATAACTGAAGCAATCAATTTAGCAATTAGTTTTCTAAAAAATAAAAATGTAGTAATGACACTAACAAGCTTGTACGAAATTGATATTGAATCAAGAAAAGTACAGGAAACCTATCAGGGCCTAACAGAATGGATGCTTAACAGTAAAAATTATAAAAAAATTAAAGCTGATTATAAATTCTATTTAAAGGCTAATAAAAATAAAAATACTGTAATAAAAAACATAGAAAAGATTTTAAAGAATACCAAAAAATCAATTACTCCTGAAGATATGAAAAGCATGAAAAAGCTTTCTAAAGTACAAGAAAATCTAAAACAAAAAATCAAACAATTACAAAATCAAGCACAAAAGCTACCTATGACTCCACCTAATACAGAAGAAAATCTTCAAAAAGGTCAGTCAGATATGCAAGATGCCAAAGATCAACTTAATAACAACAATCCAAATATGGCAAAATTTAAACAAAATTCAGCACTTGAAAAATTAAAAGCAGTAAAAAATGGCATGCAAAAACAAAAGCAACAAGCAAATAAAAATCAAATATCAAATGGTTCTAAAAATAAAGGTAAAAAAATTAAAATACCAGATGAAAACTACAAAGGCCCTAAAGAATTAAGAGAAGATATATTAAAAGCAATGAAGAAAGAAGCTCCAAAAGGTCAAAAAAAGACTGTAGATGAATACTTTAAAAATATCATTAAAAGATAAATTTTAATTTTTAAAACTATTAATTATAATTAAATAAATTTTCCTTGCATTTTCCATAAAGTCATTAAAATCTTTTTGATACTTATAAAATTCATCAGCAAGAACAGATATTATTTCAAGAAATTTGTAAATCAACATAGATATTGAAGATGTAAATTTTTCCATTTTAAACATTTTAAAAACAGGATCTAAATTAAGAATTTTATCCTTTATTTTATTTAGAAGGCTATCAACTTTTTCTCCATTTGCGGATTTTTTAAAGGTAGAATTTATAATTTTTAGAGCTTTACTAAATTTAGTAAAATTATTATCAGTAAATTTTATAGAAGATTCAATTAATGGTATAATCATTTCTATTATAGAAATGATTTTCTCAATTAATGGTATTATTTTTTCTGATGCACTAAGCAATCTTTCTATAACAGGAAATAAATATTCTAGTGTTGGAATTATTTTTTCAGCATATACCAGAAATATTTCTATAAATGAAATTATTTTAGTTGATGTTTTTATCATCGTTTCAAACTGCGGGAGAATTAAAGAAAGTGTTTTAGATATTATTTCAATATATACTTCTAATTTTATTATTATATTATAAATACTATCAATACTTGTAAATGCAGTTCTTAAAAGTGGTATCTTCTCCATTATTTCATTAAATTTTTCTTCTATTTTTTCATCTATAAACCCCATACTTGTAATTAATTTAATTAAAGCATCAATATTCCCCTCTAAAATATTCATCATTTTGGAGCTTATAGGAACTCCTGTTTTAGCAACCTCTATTATTTTTTTTGTAACAGGAATGAATAATTCAATAATTGGAATACTTCTATTTATAAGAGGTAAAGTTTTTTTAATAACTGGTATTATCTTTTCTAAAACAGGTAGTAATTTATCAAGATTATCCAAAGAATTTTCAATTACAGGTAAAAATGTTTTAAGCGTAGAAAACAATTGTTCAATTAAAGGAATAGACTCTTCAAATATATTTATAAAATCATTAAGACTGTTTGAAAACTCTTCATTATGAACCATTATTCCTCCAAAAACCAGTTGAAATCAATTTATATTATACATTTAATTAAAATTTTCTCTAGTTTATTGAATTTTTTTTCACTTAAAGCTATATTAAAAACTATTACCGGAGTATAGAATGAATAGTAAAAGGATAATTAAAAAACTTGATATAGTTTCAGGTATATATGCCTTATGGGGATTTATTTTTGGTTCTGTAACTTATTATATATTGTTAAAATCATCTCTTACAGAATCTAATAAAGGATACTTCTTTTTAATATGGACAATATTTTCAATAACAAATCTTTTACTTATTAAAATTAAAAAATCAGATACTGAAAAACTAAATATAAAATTTATTTTCTTAAAAACATCTCTTATATCATCAATAATTTTAGCATCTTTATATTATTTAATTATTAAAACCAATATAGAAAACTATCCATCAAAATACTATTACTCAAGTGACTATGAGCCTTATATGGTATTTTCACTAATACTTACATATATTATTTTAATTATTTATATAAAATCATTTATTAGCTTGAAAGAGAGAACAATAAATAAAATATTTTCATACGATAGGCTTATTAATTTACTTATAGAATATAGTTTTAAAATAAATTCATCATTATTAATACTTGGTGGAGTATGGATAATTTTAGGATTATGGGCAGTTCTTTTTAAATTGATAGATATTAATTTTTTCTATAATCTTCTATTTGATAATACTTATTCTCCACTTGTTTTATCTACAACTGTATATTTTGTAGTTTATGGAATGATAAATAAGCTTGAAGTCAGATTAAACAAATTTTTATCCCGATTATCTGCTTTGCAATTCTTTTTAGAGATAATTTCTGCATTTTTAATACTTTTCATTGTATTCCTTCCTATAATGGGACCTAAAAAGATATTTAATACAGGTTATTCTTCTGTTATTATGCTTTTATTAAATACAATTGGCTTAATACTTATTCAATTTATAAACTTTGAAAAAAAAGATATCGCAATATGGAGAAAATGGCTAATAACATCTTTTGTCATACTTGAGCCTATATTTTCATTTTTAGCGATGTATTCAATAATGATACGAATAAATCAGTACGGTTTTACTACTCAAAGATTTATTGCCTTTATTATTATATTAATATTTAACATATTAAATTTATCATATTTTTATGCTGTAATAAAAGGTAAACTATCTTGGAGAGTATATATAAAAAAACAAACTCCTTACCTTACAGTTTTATCAGTATTCATTCTATTATTAACAATAACACCATTACTAAATCCTTATGAAATATCAGTAAGAAGTCAAATCAGTAAGTTTGGAAATAATATTGAAAAACTTGATTTAAGAGCATTAAAATTTAAACTTTCTATTCCTGGAAAAGATGCTTTTAAAAAACTAAAAATAAAGTATAAAAATGATAAAAAAGCAATGAAACGAATAAAAGAAATAGAAGATTGTAAAAGTTACTGGAATTGCAATAAATCTCACTCTAAACACAAAACTTCTTTGCAATTAAAAATACACCCTAATACAGAAAAACAAACAAAAAATCTGGAAATAACTTTAAATAAATATTATAAATATGTATCAAATTACAGAAATTCAAACATAATAATAAAGGATTTTTTACCTGAATACAAAGATAAGGAAATTGTAGTTGTAAATAGGGTGTGGATAATGGGTAATTATAAATTATACCAAGCAATATTCGTAAGAAAAACAAAAAGTAATGAATATGAATTATTAAGAGAAGACATTTTTGAGAATAATAACAAAATAGATTATGAAAACTTTAAACTTATGGAGAAAAAATGAAGATATTAATTTTTTTATTACTAATATTTATAATATCCTGCGACCCTTTTCATGCAAAATTTGAAGATATTGAAACTGCAAGATACTATGAAGCCTCTAAAATCATTGAACCTTTATCATCCAATGAATTAAAAATAATGAACTGGAATATAAAATTCGGGGGAGGAAGAATTGATTTTTTCTTTGATTGTTATGGTAATAATGTTTTAATGAGCAAAGATGAAGTTTATACGAATATGGAAAAATTAGCAATAAAAATTAATAAGGAAAATCCTGACATTTTATTTATTCAGGAAGTTGATATAAACTCTAAAAGAGCATCATATATCAATCAGGTTCAGTATTTACTTGATAATACTGAGCTAAATTATGCAACCTATGCATCTCAGTGGAAAGCCGATTATGTTCCAAGTGATGGAATTGGAAAAGTTGATACAGGAAATGCAATTCTATCAAAGTTTCCTCTTAACAATGCAAAAAGAATTGCTCTTCCTTTAATGACAGACCAAGATGCTGTAACAAAATATTTTTATCTTAAAAGAAATATTTTAACCTCAGAAATAATGTGGAATAACGAAAAGATAAATCTTCTTGCAATTCACACTTCTGCATATTCACATGATGGAACAAAACTAAAACAAATAGAAATACTCAAAAATAAAATGGATGAAATTAACAATAATAACGAAGCTTTTATTGCAGGAGGAGATTTAAATACAATTCCACCAAACAGTGATAAAATAAAAGACTTCCCTGATTCAATATGTACAAATGAATCCTTTCAGGCAGATGATTATACAGAAGATATCGGAATTCTAGATAGTTTCTACTCAGATTACACCCCTGCAATAAGCCAAACAGATTACGAAGCGGATAATAGTAAGTATTTTTCACATACAACAAACAAAAATGGTTTCTGGAATAGAAAACTTGATTATTTATTTACAAATCAGAATTTTGAAAACGGTATGATTCATCAAGATATAAGTTCGGGAGGAGTTGAAACAATGAAACTATCAGACCATGCTCCTTTAACGGTTACTTTTTCTTTTAATGGAGGTAATTAATATGAAATCATTATTAATGCTCCTCATAGCTTTTTTTAGTCTAATAGTAGTCGGAAACCAAAAAGCCACAACCTATTGGAATACAGGGCAAGCAGATACCATTGAAAAAGGACGCTTTGAAGTTGGAATATTCCAACCATTAAGATATGGCTTAACAAACGATATAGAACTATCAACTTATCCAATAATGGATTTTATTATGCCTAATTTTTCTGTAAAGAAAAATTATATAAAAAACACTAAATGGAGTTTAAGCAGTGAACATTTCACATCTTACCCTACTCTTTTGATAAAAATGATTTCGAAAGAAGGAATTGCAGGTTTATTACCTTCAACAGCAAAAGAGGATATACCTCAACAAATATACACAGAACATTCAATAATTTTTACATATAATTTATCAAAATACTTTATTATTACTCCTAAAGTATCAGTGTCAATTCCTATAATATTTAATAGTTATAAGAAATTTCCTACAATTGATATGTTTTTACTATATACCAGAACAGCTCCTTTTCATGGAGATTTTATTTATACTTTATCACTTGACATAGACGGACAAATTTACAAAAGCCTTTATTATTCTATAGATTTTGATTATTATAATAACTTACCTATTAATATCTATAATTCTGAAGGAATCAGCTCAAATTACGAACATAAATTCATGCTTATATGGAAAAATAGCCCTAATTTTTCAATTTATGCAGGCTATAAACTTATATATGGTAATTATCCTTATGGTTCTCAATTAAATATTGTGCCACTTATTGATTTTGCATGGGGCTGGTAAAATTATCCCATTAGAAATTAGAATAAATTATCCTGAAATACCATGGAAAGGAATGAGAGATGTTTTAATAGATTTATTACCTTAAGATTGACTTTTGATATTCATTGATTTCTCTACAACCTTTTTGAGCCAAAGAAAGTAATTTAGTAAGTTCCTCCATTGAAAACGGTCTTTCTTCTCCTGTACCCTGAATTTCAATTATTTGTCCATCTTCACTCATAACAACATTCATATCAACCATTGCATTACTATCTTCAATATAAGGTAAATCAAGTAGAGCTTCATTTTCCACAATTCCAACAGAAACAGCAGATACAAAATAGTTAATAGGATTATTCTTTAAATTACTATCTTTTATTAACCACTCTACTGCATCATATAAAGCAATAAAAGCACCATTTATACTCGCAGTCCTTGTGCCTCCATCTGCCTGAATAACATCACAATCAACCCTAATAGTAACTTCACCAAGTTTTTTCAAATCAATAACAGACCTCAAAGAACGCCCTATTAAGCGTTGAATCTCCTGACTTCTTCCATCAACTTTTCCACCTCTATCCCTTCTTTTTCTTGTTTGTGTTGATGCTGGAATCATATTATATTCAGCAGTAATCCAGCCTTTACCTGTATCTTTCAAAAAAGGGGGTACTGTTTTTTCTACAAATGCAGTACAAATAACCTTTGTATCTCCCATTTCAATCAAAACAGAGCCCTGTGGATCTTTTAAATAATTCCTTTGGATTTTTAAGTTTCTTAGTTCATCAAATTTTCTTTTGTCAGCTCTTTGCATAAGTCCTCATAAATAAAATAAGTTTTAATATATGATTTTTTAGTAAAAATTTCAATTTTTACCTTTTTTTTATAAAAAAGCATTGACATAGATACCTGTTTATGATATTTAGAATCTTCCACGTGGTGGTTGTAGCTCAGTTGGTAGAGTGCAAGATTGTGGCTCTTGTTGTCGCGGGTTCAATCCCCGTCATCCACCCCAAAGGGAATACTTTATTGTATTCCCACAATGCGAGAATGGTGGAACTGGTAGACACGCTGGCCTTAGAAGCCAGTACGAGAGTGTGGGGGTTCGACTCCCCCTTCTCGCATTTTTTTATTCCTACTTTGTAGGGGCGAATGATTAAATCTTCAAAGCATGACCTTTTAAACTCACCAATCAAAAAAACAGTTAACAGAATGGCAATACCAATGCTATTTTCCTTCTCCTTTAATATTATTTATAATCTTTCTGATACCTTTTTTGTTTCCAAACTTGGTGAAAAACCACTTGCAGCAATGAGCTTTACTTTTCCAATTGTAATGTCTGTTTTCAGTATACTAATGGGTATAAGCTCTGGTACTTCATCAATAATATCACGCTCAACAGGTAAAAATATAAAACAAGATCCATCTATAACCAAAAAGATTTCAGGAGATATTTTAATATTTTCATTGATTACTGCATTTTTTATGGCAATCATTGGCTTACTTAGTGAAAAATATGTTTTTTCATTTATGGGAGCAAAGGGTGAAACACTGATTTTAATACATGAATATATGAAATTCTGGTACTTATCCTTACCATTTTTTATATTATTATTTATCGGTAATACAATAATGAGATCATTAGGAGATGCAAAAACTCCTGCTATCATTATGTTTACCGGTATAATGGGAAATATAATACTGGACCCTATTTTTATTTTTGGATTCTGGTTTATTCCTAAAATGGGAATTGCAGGAGCATCTTTAGCAACATTAACATCAAGAATACTAACAAATTTTTTAGCTTTTTATATATTATTTAAAAAGAAGAAGGCTCTTTCATCAAATATTAGAAATATCAAAAAAATGATTGAATCATGGAAAGAGTTGCTATATATTTCAATACCAGCAACAGCAAGTAATCTATTAAATCCTATTTCAGGTTTCATAATAACTAAAATTATTGCTTCACATAGTGAAATAGCTGTTGCAGCCTATGGTGTGGGAGGCCGAATTGATGGGCTGGCAATGATTCCTGCAGTTGCATTGAATTCAGCTCTCGTTCCTATTATTGGCCAGAATATGGGAGCAAAACAATATCAAAGAATTATGGGTGCAATTAAATATGCAATGAAATTATTATTTATATGGGCAATTTTTGCCTCTATTGCAATTATATTTTTTTCTAGTAATTTGGCACAAATATTTAATGAATCAAATGAAGGAATTAAGATAACAAGCTTGTATTTAAAAATTATTCCTATATCATATTTTTCTATTTTCTATTTTGCAATTAACAACTATATTTTTTATGCAATAAAAAAACCATATAATTCACTATATTTAATTTTTACCAAAATGATTATCTTGGTAATTCCATTAGTATACCTAGGAAGTTATTTAGATGGAGTAAGAGGAATCTTTATCGGTTTATCCGTTTCTGCTGTTATAGCTTCTGTTATATCTTTTTTTAAATTTAATAAATCATGGAAAAAATGGAGAGAATATGCTAGAGAAAATAAACAAAATAATTAACAGTTTCTTTAAAGAAACTCCAGAAAGAAAAGAAGCAATTATACTTATAGGTCCAATTTGTTCTGGTAAAACATCTTACAGAAATGAAAACATCAAAAATACTCATATAGTATTAGATGCAGGAGAAATATACTTAAAACTATATGGCTCAGCTGGAGGATTTGGAGAACATTTAACAGAAGAATTAAACTATATTGGCAGTGAAATAATAAAAAAAATAATTGCTAACAGATATTCATTTGTAGTTGAAATAATGCCTGACCAACATAAAAATTTAGTTAAAATCATAGAAACTTTAAAAAATATTGGCTATAAAACGGTTGGTATAAAATTTGATTCTACAGAAGAAGAAGCAATACAAAGAAACCTAAAAAGAGATGAAAGTGATATATCTTCTTATTTTACAGAAAATTTTCATATTGCATGGCTTTTAAATGAATTAAAGTGATATTCATTTCATATTGATTGAAAGAATATCCTCCTAAAAGCCTATTCATACTAATTAGAAAAAATTTATCAGAAATTTTAATTATTGTCAAGAAAATACAAAATTTAAAATCTGACAGAAATCATAAAATGATGATAAACAATGCTGTATCATATACCCACCCCACCGATAAATCGGCACCCCTCCACCTATTTTACAAGTAAAATGGAGGGGAAGTTTCAGAATCAAAGGTCAGCCTAGAGGTATTCCCAAAACCAGAGAAGCTACAGTTAATAGCTATTTACCTTAGAAAACAAGAGGAAATAAGCTAAAAACTCCCATCCTTCTGCTTTGCAGAAAAATGGAGGGGTGCCACGAAGTGGTGGGGTGGGTATTTTAGGTTAAATAATTAAGTTATTTCAAATAGTTAAGAGATGTATCAAGAAAACAGAAGCAAATCGGAATCAAGGGAGTCGCAGCTAGTTCCACCATCAGATGCTTTGCATCTGAACAATGGGTTGCAACCCATTGTTGGTGGAGATTTATGATATCATGATTATACCTATTTCATATTGATTGAGAGAATATCCTCAAAAAGAGGTGCGAAAGCACCTCTTAAAATTTAAATTACTCACATCTATTCTTACTTTCATTACAAGTCATACCATTAGGACAAGAATTATCTCCATGACAAAGAGCTAAATTACAAATTCCACCATTAACAGTATCACTACAAACTGGATACACACTATCTCCATCTGGTTTAAAGTTAGCACAGTCATTATAAGAATTACATTTTAATAAACATCTATTCACATTGTCTATTTTACCTGCTCCCTCATCACACTGGCAATAAAACCTTTCCATATTTTCTGTTGCAGGGTCATCATGTGGAATACATTTGCCTAACCCACACTCACTTCCTAATTTTTCACATGGATTAGCTATACATTGATTGTAATTACTACAAACCCAACCTTCTCTTTCCTTACAATCCTCATCAGTTTTACAATCTATACTTGCAACACAATTATTTACTACTCCCATTGAGTTTTCCATACCTGTTTCACAATCTGTATGCCCACACGCTAAAAATACCATTGAACTAAATATTAAAAAACTTAAAAATATAAAAATTTTCATAATATCCTCCTAAAAGATTTTAATAACATTAACAATACCATTAAAATTATTTATTTTAATTATTACTGGCCTAAATTCATCATTTACTTTAGCAAAAACCTTTTTATATCTAAATTCTGAATCATCTTTATATTTAGATAATTCAACCTCAACATCATTATCTATAATTGTTTCTCCTGTTTCTTCAAGACTATAAATACTAGATGTAATCTTTGTTATTTCTTTTGTTTTAGGATTAATTCCAATTTCTATATAGTTTTTTTCAGGAAAAACATGATTATTCTTTGCCAAAGTAAATCTAAACCTTACTTCATATAACTTATATAACTCATCCTTATTACCATCATAATTATAGTGCTGATCTCCAATTAAAGAAGTATTTATAGAAATAATACTATAATCATTCTCATTTACAATTATTTTGAATAAATCATTATAAGTATTTTCAACTTCATTAAAGAGTAATTTGATATCACTATCACTGTAAATAGGGGTACTATTTATTGTATCAGAAGGATTGTCAAGTTCAACATAATTATCAAAATCTATTGCAGTATAATCAATATAATTACCTATATTTAACAATTCCTTAACACCAAAATAATTAGAAACATTACTAATTATTTTATTATTTAAACTACCCTGATTCAATATATTAATATTCTGAATTATCCACACATCATCATTAGCATTAGTAACAACACTATCGAACAAATAATCGGGATAATTACCATGGGCACCACTATAATAACAAAATCCATGCTCTTCAATAAACTTTCTATCAGGGTCTGTTAATTTTTGCTCTCCACTCCCCATTACATAATCATCATGAACATAAGATGGTATATTGTTATTACCAACACAAGGTCCAGGACCAATATAACCAGCCCAACGCTCAAGAGTTTTCCCATTTAAGTACATTGTATCCACCCAAGCTGTTGCCATTTTATAATACTCACTATCAGAATAGATAACTCTAATGTCAGAAAATGCTCTAATAATTAAAATACTACCCATATCTGTATATTCTTCAGAAATTCTTGGAAACCATTCAGACTCATCATACATACCACCAATACCATGTAAACCATTTGCAAATAGCTCCTTATATGAATCCAAAGCTTTAAGGTTATCTGTTGCTGGTGAAATATCACTATCACCTAAACTATTACAAGCTGGAGTAAGTATCCATTCAGTATCATTATCTCCCATTGAAGCACCCTCAGTTTTTATATTTGAATTATTTTCAAAATAACTACCACTACTTTTCCCTGAAATATATAACGAAGAACCTTCATTCTCATTCCATCCTCCATGAGCATTAATAATAAGCAAATCAGCATTATCAATATCCTTATTCTGACTACCACTTTCCTGATATTGACTTAAATATGTTTTAGCTCTTTCTGATGGCATTGGATTTTCAAGCCAAGGTGCATTTAAGTGAGGGTCTGTACCACTATCAGAGCTATAAAACTGCTTATTATATTTATCTGTAATATTATTGTATACTCCCATTGAAAAACCTAAATTTGGAGTATCTTCAGATTCAGAAATTATCATACTTGGATAGTAGGCAGGAATTAAGTTAAATGCTATTTTAGAATTAGCAGAAATATTCAAATTATTAGTTTTATTATATTTGTGTGTAAATTTTTTAGAGTCATAATTACCATCATTATTATTATCCCAAGATAATGAAGCTTTAATTGCTCCAACAACTCTAACTGAATTAATATCATCAGGTTTGGTTAATATATCACGATTAAGAAACATTCCACTCTCACCATACCCTGCAAATAAAACTTCTTTATTACCTATAAAATCACTGTTTTTATATAGCTCAATATAACCAGCTAAACCTTCATATTCAGAAGCATATTCCTTATGTCCATAAATTCTATTCATCATTGCATGATTTTTAGGTTGTACAAGCATATACTTTATTTTAGTAGGAGAATAGCTACCTTTTATATCAGCAGACTGACTAAAAAATTCACACTCCTCTTTTGCTTCATCTGGACATAAATAAACTTCCCATCCAATATTTACTTTTATTGACTTTATATCATCTTTATCTATTGGAGTATCATAAAACTCATGCCTTCTATGGTACATAGTATGAGTATCATCTGTCCATGTAATATCTACACCTTCATTTCTGATTTCATGAGTACCATCTTCAACGATAAGAGTTTTATACCAATTATTGTCTGTAGGCAAATCTTTTCCACTATTTTCTATCTCCCATGGACTACTATCTGTCATTGCAATATATTTATCTGTACCTGCATTTAAATAGGTACCATAATCATCAAAGACTCTTTCATACTTACTTAAATAAACATTTAAATTACCACTTTTATACACAGACCTAGGATTATGAATATGGTTATTATAAACATTTTCATTTACATAAGTAATATGGTTT
>Ga0256827_10000160_pt1 | contig 37850 bp, 36 predicted proteins | sample CV84metaG_FD_185977 | JGI IMG/M metagenome (GOLD analysis project Ga0256827, IMG submission 185977) | Hydrothermal vent microbial communities from East Pacific Rise, Pacific Ocean - CV84 | ecosystem: Environmental > Aquatic > Marine > Hydrothermal vents | place: Pacific Ocean: East Pacific Rise... | reverse complement strand
CGGTCAGCTTCAGAATTTCCCCAACAACCCTTTCCCCTCATGATTAATTTTAGCGTTATAGAGTGCAATGTGAAATTGATCCAGTCCGTACAGAACTAATCCAACCATCAGGACAGGGAGAAAATTAGCGGCAATCGTACCGGAAAAACAGTAGAAGAGAAAAAAAGCAGAACGGTAACCGAGATGATTCCACTTTCGCATCGGTTTGGTTCCGTTAGCCATCGCGGTTAATGTAAGAATAGCTGACGAAAAAGCATAAACAGCTAAAGCAATACTGATCAGATAAGCCGGAGGTGGGTAACCAAGAATCTGCCGAATTGATTCGGGAGCTACACCGAACAAGTTGAAGTCCTTAAAGGTAAAAGCACCAATACTGATGATCAGAAATGACACCAGCCCGATCAAGCTATGATATTGAAGATTGGATTCCCGGTCTGATCTTGTATTTTCTGCTGTTATAAGATTGTCGTATCTCATCATGACCTCCGTCTATAGTTTAATTTTTCGTTGTTACTCTCTAGATATAGCATCAGCTATGCCAATCCGGATAAAAAAATAATCATCTATGATATTAGATAGTTACGACAATTTCTTCTGATTAACCAGGTTTCCAGATGAGAATATTCCTATCCTGCAGGAATATTCCTGAACAATCGTAATTACTTCTCCACAACGACAAAAATTGATTATATTTCGATCAGAGAGCAGAGGGTCTAAAAGTGGCAACAGCAAGATAAAAAAAGCGGGCCGATTCTTTACAGAATCGACCCGCTCAGAGAGAAGAGGAGCAGAGGTTATCGAAACAGGGCTAACTACCAGTCACAGGACTCTTGACCTCTGATTCATTTCCATGCTCACCACCGTGCCCCTCTTCTTCCTCCCAACCGGTCCACATCGTTTTGATATGATCAGTCGGAGTACGCCCGAGGGTTGCCAGATAGACATGGGTCGGAATAAAAGCAATCAGACAGCAGGCCAGCAGAAAATGGAGTCCGGCCAGAAGCTTAAGTCCGCCGACCATAACGATCAGACCACGCAATGGATCAACATTGGTGAGAAAAATTCCCGATAAACTCACCAGCGGCATCATGACAAACATGATAGCCAGATAAACCGACTTCTGCATCGGATTGAACTTACTGTCAGGGGTTGGATGGTGCGGGTTTTCCCAACCGAGAAAATAGGTCAAAAAGTAGAATTTAACCTGCCGGAGAATCCCACTCTTCAGATCTTCAACCTTGGGAACATACAGGTTCGCCATCGTCCGGGCGACAAAAGTATAGTAAAAAAACCACAGAGTGAAGGAGATCGCGACAACAAAGCCGGCGGTGTTATGGAGATAAATTGCCGATTTGTAGCTGCCAAGCCAGGTAATGTAGTCGGGGAAACGAATTTGCGCCCCCGAAACGGTCAGAGTGATAATCCCGAAAGCATTCAGCCAGTGCCAGATCCGAACCGGTATCGGTTGTAAATAAATTTTATCCTGTTGTTTTTCAGCCATGATAAATCCCCTTAATGTTGTCTATTTTTACGGGTCAGGAAACGTAGAGTTCCATGGCCAATAGGCATGATAAAGCCACCGCAAATGATGATCAAACCAATGATATTCAGTGCCGAACTACGGGTACTACCGGTCATATAAAAATTTGGTGTTCCGTATAAGGTATCAAGCATCGCCCCCTCCTCAACGGCCATCCGCTGATAGGTGCCATTTTTTGTCGGGAAGGCAAGAAAACTGGTCTGCATACTCCCCGGGCCGGCAGCGTGACAGAAAGTACAGTCATAGCGATTATCCAGAGTACCGAAATTATGGGAAACTTCACTGGGGACCATGGTTCCACTCAAATGCAAATTCTTGTAAGCGGGATTGCGATTAAAGGTACGTAACTCCGCCAGGGAGATGAAATTATCGCCATTGAGATCAATGAGACTCTGGATATTCTTGTCACCACTGTATTGTTTTAAGTCTGCATGGCTGGAAAAACGGTACCCTTTCAACCCTTTGGACTTTTTCTGCTTCTGGGTAACGTTCAAAACAATCTCATAACTCTCTGCGGAGGTATGGCAGGTGATACAGGGAAGTTTTGAAATATGGAGGCTGGCCTGTGGCAACCATTTTGCATGGCTGTCCATCACCTCAATACTGTCATGACACTGGGCACACTGCTGGTTCATCTCAGGGCCGGTCACCTCGGCAATCCCGTGAGCCTGATGAGGATTATGGCAGTCACTGCAGGTTGCATTTTCCGCATGTTCTGTTGCCAGATACTCATTGCCAAGTTCCTCATGACAATCGAGACAATCGGCACTGGTCACCGGCTCGCCATCATCCGGATGGTCATCGGTCACAGACTCGTGACAGGTCTCACAACCCATCTCAGCATGTTCAGTCGAAAGAAATTTATCGGCATCAATAAACAGATCTTCACCAACCTCATCGACATCGCTGTGGCAACTCAGACAATCATCCGTCTCCATCGCAACAGCGGGTCGCGGAGCCAACAGAACCGCCAGCAGGAGAACCATCCACAGGCTATTAAGTTTACAATTCCTTTTCATAGTCTTACCTTCACTCTGAGTTTAAAGTAATTAAAACTTGTGATTTCTCACCGGAACCGGCTTGGCTACCGTCTCTTTACCGCCGAGAACCCCTTTGATGAGACCAAATCCCAGGCTAAGAACCGGAATCAGCTGGAGAAAAATAATCAAAGCACATACACCTAAAAACACGTAAACCAGGGTCATACTGTTGTCTGTTCTCGCTCCGCTCTCTGCCAGCGCCGGGGGCACTGCTGTCGCCAGGAATAAAAGTGTCAATTGGCTTATTTTTTCATTACGAACTCCTTCTATAGGTTTATCCAGATGCTATTTTGATCAGCTCATTGCCGGTTGATAACCGTCAACAGCAGAGCCTAACCCTGTACTCATTCCCTGATCACAAGCTTCCAGTCCATGCTGCAAACTGCCCCCCTCACGAATATTGTTCAATGTTGCCAAAGTACTGTCATCTGAAAGGAGGACGATCCGCAGGTCGTTGTTGCTCTTACGCATTAACGCAACAACATCAGCCGGGGAGATAGTTTCTGCAAAAGAATCACCGATGATAACAATCGGCTCATTTTTACGGACAATTTTAGCTATTGCATAGGCAGCAGAATCGGTTGTCTCAACTTCAAAATGTGAATCACCAAAAAAATTTCTCAACTGTTGTCGTACCGTCTTATCTTTATCCACAATTAATATTTTTCTGGCTTTAAGAAAAGTGGTTGTCCTTTCGTTACTGAGTAGCGGTTCGGTAGTTTCATCTCTACGAGGGGGGACTCCATCAATCATACCGATAAACAACAACGCCGCGGGGCCACTTTGCTGGCCGATAATCGCACCAAAGAGGATGATGAAGAATTTTGACAAAGGGGTCATCGCCAGACCAAGGTCACAAGATATGAAAATTCCCGACACGAGCAGCGCCATAAGAATTGCTGTGAACCTGTAAATATTTTTTTTAGTCATCATCTTTTCTCCTTTTCAACTTTGTCTTTACAGCCATAACTAGAGCAACCTGTATACCAACTTTAGGCAATTGCCTAAAAAACATTTATTCTGCTAATTCAGATAGTTACAAAATGGTAAAATATTTTTCTGCCGATTTCCTATTTGGCAGGAAATTAATATTCCTGTCTGACGGGAATATTCTTCCTCAGTAGGAATCTCATTAGTCTGGACAAGTTGCCAGGAACTGGACGGTTTGGGGAATGAGCAGGGGATAAAAAAAGCGAGTTGATAATGAAAACTCAACTCGCCGGAAGGGGGACAACAACTCGCAAGGGAAAAACCAGAGCTGCCGAATCATCTCATCAGAAGAGAGATCAATGGGTTTTATGTGCGGCCTCTTTGTGGCTGAATAAGCCCTTAAGAATACCGAAGCCCAAGGCCAGAACCGGAATCAACTGGAGAAAAATGATCAAACCACAGACACCTAAAAACAAGTAGACCAGGGTCATACTATTGTCTGTTCTGCCACCGGTTTCTGCGATAGCAGGGATAACGGTCAGAAGGAAAGTGATTCCTGTCAGAGAAATTTGGGTTATTTTTTTCATGGTAAACTCCTTTAATTCATATGCTGACAACAGTAATAAAATCAGTTCATTATGGGGTGAAAGCTCTCAACGGCACATTCCACTGCAGAGCGTAATTCTTCATTATCTTCCTGACTGTGCGGTTTTAAAGCATGGAAGAAAATTCCATCTTCACGGATCCTACGTAACGTCTCCAGAGAACTGTCATCTGATACCAGAATAATCTGCAGATTTTTATTACATTTACGCATCAAGGCAATTACATCAACAGCGGCTATCTTTTCTTCGAAGGTGTCACCCAGAATAACCAGGGGCTCATTCTTTTGAATTATTTTAGCAATCGCATAAGCGGCAGAAGCGGTTGTTTCAACTTCAAAATGGGAATTTTCAAAAAACTCGGCCATCTGTTTTCGAGCGACACTATCACCATCAGCGATCAGCAATTTCCGTGCTTTCATGATTTCACTCCATTTCCGGTTAGTGGATTATTCTGGTTTACAGTGAAAGCTCCCTTGACCATACTGACAAACAGTACGGCTGCCGGAACACACTGCAGACCAACAACACCACCAAAAAAAAGGATAAAAAGTTTGGTCAGCGGGGTTAGACTCACACCCATATCACACCACAGAAATATTCCAGAAAAGGCCAGTGCCAGGGCAACTGCGAATCTATAAGTATTCTTCTTCATAACATCCTCCTCAAACGGTCGTTGCTTCGACTTACTTTCATATATAGCAACCGGTATGCCAAGTTTCATACATCTCACAATAAATAGTTTTTATTTGTAATATCAGCAACTTAAAGAATGATACAGCGGGGAACAGCTGATTTGATTACCGGAGGCCAAGACAAACATTCTTATCTGAAAAGAACATTCCTGTCCCACAAGAATTATGGCTGAAGAAAATTGGGGAGATTCAGGGTAAAAAAACATCGGCCGGTCAAGAGATCAGTTCGAACCGATCTTAAACGCAGATTGAAGCGTAACAACCCTCAGAGCCCCTGTTTTTGTGCGGCAGAGGAGTTGATCGTTTGTACACGAATGTGGGTAGGGAGATCTTTGGCAAACAAGGTCCGTTTTTCCTGTGTGGCCATCAGTAGTTGCTCTACCGTATTGACCAGCTCAAGAACATTCCCCGGCCAGGGGTAAGATTCAAGTATCCGGAGCAGATCGGGAGAAAGGCGCTTTGGTTCCAGACCGTAGCTCCGGCAGATTTTATCCAGGTAAAAAGTTACCAGAGCCTCTATATCCTCTTTGCGTTGCTGCAATGGCAACAATTCTATATAGCCACCCTGCAAAATCCGCAGAAATTCAGCGGAAAAATCCCCCTTTTGGACCAATTCGTCAAGATCCGTACCGGTGGTGGTTATCAGTCGAAAATATTTCTGCTCAACCGGGATGCGGAGATTTTTTTTCAACATTCTCTGGGTCTCCAGATCCAGATCCTGAACCCCATCCAGCAGCAACGTCCCACTTCCAACAGCAGCAACATCATCCAGAATCTGTTGACGGGCACTCCCCCTAACAACTGCCCCACAGGAAATAACGATGAAGGGGTGTTCCCGTCGGCGGCTTTGCTGGTGGATTACCCGGGCAAACAACCCTTTTCCAGTCCCGTTTTCACCACAGATAAGGACTGGATCATCGGTTTCTGCCATCCGCTCAACGACACCACGGGCAACTTTAGTGCTAGCACTCCGGGCGATAATATCCTCAGCCCCATTCTGGAGAGATATCTCTTCGCCATGATACCTCTTGCTGAGCCGCAAGGTGTTTTCCGAAAAGCTGAGGTCCAAATCGTTGTCGGCAAAACCGGGTAAATCAATTTCGACCATTAAATTTTCAAACAAACCGGCCAAATAGTCGGAAGAATCCTGACCTCTACGGAGCTGTTCCTGAAATTCCCCTATCGATGAAATCTTCATTCTTTGCGTGAATAACATATCCCGACAACCCTTCCTCTGTAAATCCTGAGCATCCAATCGTGTTTCACCACTCCCCTTTCAAAGCATCGGCTATGCCAACTTCCAACTTTCATTACTCGATTTTTACAAAAACAGGAGGGGACCAGTCATTATCGCTACAATGGGGGGGACTTGAGGCGAATCAGATTACTATTCGATAAGAATTTTTTCTTGGGAAGAACCTGCAATACCGGGGAGGGTTAATCCGCCCGAGAAATAGCGTTTTTTTTCAGTACGGCATAGAGTCTGGATTGAGAAAGGCCAGAAATCCGGCAGGCTTCCGGAATATTTTTACCTGTAACCTCCATCAATTCCTGCAAATACTTCTTTTCTGCCTTAGCATAAATCTCATCACGATACTCCTGTAATTTTGGCAAGCTCCCAATGGCTCGGTTCGGTTGACTCTCTTCCGCAGCTACGGTGGAGCTGGCAGCCATTTCCGCCCGCCGGACCTGAACCCGGATATGGCTGGGGAGATGTTTAGGGTAGAGGGTCTGATCAAACCGTGCTGTGGTCAAACTCCGCTCCAGGGTATTGACCAGTTCTCGTACATTTCCCGGCCACGGATAACTCAATAGGGTCTGTAAAAATTCCGGGGAAAACCCCTTTGAAACGAGATTGTACTGAGTACAAAACTTATCAATATGGTATCGGGCCAGCTCCTTGATATCATCCCGCCTCTCCCGAAGTGGTGGCAACTCGATAATAAAAGTTCGCAACCGAAACAGGAGATCACTGCGAAACTCACCGCTCTTAACCATCGCATCCAGGTCACGGTTAGTTGCAGCAATAAGGCGAAATTCACTTTCAACCTCTTTATTACTTCCCACCGGACGAAAACGGTGCTCCTGAAGAACCCGCAGAAATGATTTCTGCAACGACATTGGCAACTCACCCACCTCGTCAAGAAACAGGGTTCCCTTATGGGCCTGTCGCACCAAACCATTCTGTGACCGGTCAGCACCGGTGAATGAGCCCCTTTCATGACCAAACAAGAGGCTCTCGACCAATGTCTCAGGGAGAGAAGTACAGTCAACAACGACAAAATTCTCTTTGCTCCTTAAACTGTTTTCGTAAACTGCCCGGGCAAATAACTCCTTACCGGTTCCGGTTTCACCGGTAATAAAAATATTGGCATCACTTTCCGCCGCCTGGGCCACCAGATCAAGACAGTTGTTCAGTGCCGGACTGCTGCCGATAATATTTTCCCTCCGTAACCGGACCGGTTTACGTTGTAGATCTGCTTCTTTTTTTTCTTTGCGATATTGTAGCGCCCGTTCCAGCGAAAGGGTAATTTCCTTGATAGAAAACCCTTTTTCAATATAATCCCAGGCACCACTCTTAATCGCCAATTCCGCCCCATTGGGATCACCAAAGCCGGTCATAATGATCACTTCTGGATTTGACGGGCTTGCCTGTATTGTTGGTAAAACATCCAAACCGTTGCCATCTGGCATCTTTACATCCAGAAATACCAGGTCAAAATCCTCGCTGGCCGCCAGAAGAATCCCTTCCTGTAAGGTCATGGCACTCGTGGCAATATGCTTTTTCCGCACAACCAGCGTTGAGAGTGTGGCACACATCATCTCTTCATCATCTATGATCAGTATCTTTGCCATTTTTTCCTCTGGGACTTAAGCCGATTCCAATTCCAATAGCTGTTGCACAACCCGAACAATTTCACTTCGCTCCACCGGCTTCATCAATACTTCACTAATTCCAAGGGCTTTAGCTGTCGTCGGATTCACTGCAGAATCTGTCCCCGGGGAAGAACCAGAACAAAGAATAATCGGTAAATCCGGACGAATAGCCAACAACTCCTGAGCTAATCCAACCCCGGTTAGATGTGGCATGGTCTGGTCAGTAATGACCAAATCATAACAACCCGGATTTTCCCGGAACAGTTCCAGCGTTTCACGGCTGTCAGTTTTAGCCGTCACCACATATCCCGACCGCTCCAGACCTTTTTTCATCCCCGCCATATAATCGACTTCATCATCAACAAACAGAATATGTCCCTGCCCGGTCACTTTTTTCGGAGGAGCAGTCTCTTTGAGGAGTCGCTCTGGCTCTTCAACTCTTGGCAATAAAATTGTAAAGGTTGTCCCAACATCAATGATACTGTTAACCGTGATATTCCCCCGATGGTTCTTCACAATCCCGTGAACAATGGAGAGCCCAAGCCCCGTCCCCTTTCCCTGTGCTTTTGTGGTATAGAAGGGGTCAAAGATTCGGTCCATAACCTCCCGACTCATCCCATGTCCGGTATCAGCAACCACTAACTTGATGTAGTCTCCTGGCTGCAATCCCGGATAGCGGCTAATATCCTCAGCCTTCAAGTGGATATCACTCAGACTGATGTCTAAAATCCCCCCCTTTCTCTGCATCGCATAACCGGCATTGGTGCAGAGATTCATAATCACCTGGGTCACCTGGGTTGGATCAGCAATAATCAGTCCCGATTCGGTCTCTATGCTTTTGCGCAGTTCAATTGTTGCCGGTAAAGTTGACCGTAACAGCGACAAGCTCTCCTCGATAATCCCCTCAAGCTGAACAATTTTTTCCGGCTGTTCATTCTGGCGACTGATGGTCAAAAATTGTTTAACCAGATTTTTTCCCCTTAACCCTGCCTTAAGCACTAACTCCAGGGAGCCGTACAGGGGGCTATCTTCCGGAACATCTTCAAGGGTCATCTCCATATTGGTAATAATGATGGCGAGAATATTATTGAAATCATGAGCAATCCCCCCGGACAGTGTGGCCATCGCCTCCATCTTTTGTGCCTGCCGCAACTGCCGTTGCAACCCGACAGACTCACTGACGTCGCGAATGGTTGCAACATAGCGGACAACCTGTCCCGAATCGTCAAAAACCGGAGCAATACTTGCCTCCATATCGTATTCGGTTCCATCCCTTTTTTTATTGACAAAATGCCCACTCAAAACCCTGTTTTCAGCAATAACATTTAAAATCGCCTGATAAAAAAGGGGGTTTCGTTTAGAACACTCAAAATCATGAATACTGACTCCGATACCTTCTGCTGCCGGGACACCACAGAGGGTCACAAAGCTGGGGTTGAGGTATTGGATGATCCCTTCAGCATCAAGAATGATCACCCCATCTGAGGTCTGATCCATAACTGTTGCCAGCATGAAACGTTCTTCTACCTCACGCTTACTCTCCTCTTTTAAACGCAACCCTTTAAGTCCATATGAGAGATCTTCTGCCAACTCTTCCAGCAGTTGCGCCTCTTCAACATCAAAAGCGTGGGGCTGCTCGTCAAAAATCACCAGAGAACCATAGACTTTACCGTCTTCAATCAGCGGCAAAGCAATGCAAGAGGTGTAGCCACATTTTTCTACCGCCGCACGCCACGGACGATAGAGGGGATTGGTCAAGAGATTATGAAATACGGTAATTTTACCGGTTCGGATACTTGTTCCAGCTGGACCTTGCCCACGCTCAGTATCGCCCCAACTCGCCTGTAAATCGTCCAGGAAACAACCCTGAGCTCCCCAATGGGCAACCGAACGCAAGGTTTTTTCCGGATTATCCTCACCAAAAGCAACCCATGCCATACTGTGACCACCAACTTCAACGCAGATCCGGCAAATCTCCTCCATCAACTCTAATTCATCATCAATCCTGGTCATTGCCTTGGTACAGGCGCTGAAGCTTCTCAGTGACCGGTTGACCTTCTGTAAACTCTTCTGCGATTCAGCAATAGCAATCTCCCAATAGCGTAATAACCAATAGAGAAGACCGCTTGAAACGGTAATAAAGAACCAATAACCTGGACCAACCGACCGCTCTGCAAGGGCTGGCTGACTTAACAGTGCCGCAAATATTTTATTAGCAACCAGAGCCCACAATCCGCTACAGACGAAAAATCCCAACGCAATCGTCAGACAGGTAACCTTTGATGATATCCGTTGAGTCGCCATAGATTTCAGCCCCTTAAGACAGCACATAAAATAGTGTAGAAACAAGCCCTATTTGATAAATAATCCCAATTCTTGAGCTATGTCAACTTATTTAAGCTATAACTACAGTTTTTGAGGAGATAATTTTCTCTCTAAACGACAAAAGGCACCTCAAATGAGATGCCCCTTTTATTACAAAAAATTGTCGGTTTCTACTTAGTGACCCTTATTAGCCACCTGAATTCGGACCAAGGCTCTCTGTAGAGCCGCCTCCATAATCATATGCTGTTTATCTTCCGGTGCTAACCCTTTAAGGGCCTCTTCTGCCCGCCCTAAAGCTGCTTCCGCACGTGCCAGATCAATTTCATCGGCCGGTTCAGCGGTATCAACCAGGACTGTAACCGTGTCATTTTCGACTTCCAGATACCCCCAGTTTACAGCAACATGAAATGTCTCAGAACCTTTCTTATAGGAAAGATCCCCGACCTTCAAGGTGGTCAACAGCGGAGTGTGTTCCGGTAACAGACCCAACTCTCCAACAAACCCGGGGGCGGTGATTTCATCAACCTCCTCCGAGAGAACCCGCTTATACGGTGTTACCATTTCAAGTTTTAACTTATCAGCCATTGCGACTGTCCTTTACATTTAAATCTAGGATCAGGCAGCCATTTCCTTGCCCTTTTCGATCGCTTCTTCAATAGTCCCGACAAGGTAAAACGCCTGCTCGGGAAGATTATCATGCTTACCGTCAAGAATTTCCTGGAATCCTTTGATGGTATCTTTCAACTCAACATATTTACCCGGTGAACCAGTAAATACCTCGGCAACAAAGAACGGTTGAGAGAGGAACCGCTGAATTTTACGGGCCCTGGCCACCACCAGCCTATCTTCCTCAGAGAGTTCATCCATCCCGAGGATCGCAATAATATCCTGCAGATCTTTGTAGCGCTGCAATACAAATTGGACATCCCGGGCAACCTTGTAGTGCTCTTCGCCGATCACCTGAGGATCAAGGATCCGACTGGTGGAATCAAGCGGGTCAACCGCCGGATAGATGCCCAGTTCGGCAATCTGCCGTGACAGAACTGTGGTGGCATCCAAGTGGGCAAATGCGGTGGCCGGAGCCGGGTCGGTCAAGTCATCGGCAGGGACATAGATTGCCTGAACCGATGTGATAGATCCCTTATCTGTGGTGGTAATCCGTTCCTGCAGCTCGCCCATCTCAGTGGAGAGGGTCGGCTGATAACCAACAGCAGAAGGGATCCGACCGAGGAGTGCCGAAACCTCTGAACCAGCCTGGGTAAAACGGAAAATATTATCAACAAACAACAGCACGTCCTGACCTTCCTCATCACGGAAGTATTCAGCAACAGTCAGTGCCGACAGAGCAACCCGGGCGCGTGCTCCAGGGGGCTCATTCATTTGACCATAAATCAATGCTGCTTTATCAAGAACACCGGACTCTTTCATCTCTTCCCAGAGGTCATTCCCCTCACGGGTCCGCTCACCAACCCCGGCAAATACCGAGAAACCACCGTGTTGCTGGGCAACGTTATTGATCAGCTCCATAATCAGAACGGTTTTACCAACACCGGCACCACCGAACAAACCAATTTTACCACCACGGGAATAGGGGGCAAGCAGATCAACCACCTTAATTCCGGTCTCAAAAGATTCAACCTTGGTCGACTGGCTGACAAAGTCAGGAGCCGGACGGTGAATTGACCAGGTCTTTTCGTTTCCTATCGGACCCGCTTCATCAACCGGCTGGCCGATAACATTCATAATCCGTCCGAGAGTTTTCGGCCCGACCGGCATCTGGATCTGATCACCGGTATCCAATACCTCCTGACCGCGAACCAGACCGTCAGTCGAGTCCATGGCAATAGTACGAACCGTATTCTCACCCAGATGCTGAGCAACCTCACAGACCAGATTCCACTCCCCTTCACCCAGTGACGGATTGGTTATCTTCACTGCAAAGAAGACCTCCGGTAACTTGCCTGGTTCAAACTCAACGTCTACGACAGGACCAATAACCTGCGTGATCTTTCCCTTGTTCATCATCAAACCTTTCCTCCTTAACCCAACGGGATAAGCTTTTGTATGTCTGAAAACTTCCTATTATTTAATCGATTCTGCACCGGAGATAATTTCCATCAACTCCTTGGTGATTGCCGCTTGTCGTGCCCGGTTGTACTGCAACGTCAGTTTATCAATCATCTCCGCTGCATTCCGGCTGGCACTATCCATTGATGACATCCGGGCGCCCTGTTCGGAGGCATTAGATTCCAGAAGGGCCCGAAACAGCTGAACCTCAACCATTTTAGGTAACAACTGAGAGAGAACCATCCCCTGATTTGGCTCGAACAGATAGTCAATATTCGTATCAACAACCTCTTCAGTCTCTTTCGGCTGAATCGGCAGGATCCGCTCAACAGTTACAATCTGGACGATTGCACTCTGGAAAGCATTGTAAATGACATAAACCGCATCGTACTTCTCTTCACAGTAGTCATTGACAATCTCTTGCCCGATCAGTTGGGCAGTCTTATAGGTTGCATCAGTCGTGATATTCTCATGAACCTTGGTAATCTTATCGCCAATCCGATTTTTGAGAAAATCCCGCCCTTTACGACCGATAATCATTAAATCAATGTCGCTGAAACCCTCTTCATTCTGCCGAATAAAACGTTCTGCCTCTTTTGAGACATTGGCATTGAAACCACCACAAAGTCCGCGGTCGGCCGTCATCAGAACAACAAGAGCACGTTCACCGCTACGTTGCTTGAGCAACGGTTGATCATCAATCTCTTCACTCTGGGCCAAATGTGAAACCACCTCATGCAGCTTTTCCGCATAGGGGCGTGCCGCCACCGCCGCTTCCTGCGCACGACGCAATTTAGCCGCAGCGACCATCTTCATCGCTTTGGTGATCTGCTCGGTATTCTTAACCGAACCAATCCGTTTTTTTATGTCCTTCAGACTTGGCATCTGTTCAACCCTTTATTGAATCAGGCTACAAATTGGCCTTTAAACTCTTCCAGAGCCGCCTTAATACGGTCTTCCAGATCCTGGTCTATCGCTTGTTTCTCGGTGAGATCGTTAATGATACCGACATGATTTGCTTCCATGAAAGCCAGCATTTCCGTCTCATAGCGTTGGACTGCTGTGGTCGGATACTCATCGACATAACCATTATTTGCTGCATAGATAGAGAGAACCTGAATAGCGACCGGCATTGGCTGATACTGACCCTGCTTGAGGATCTCAACCAGACGGGCACCACGATTCAACTGTGCCTGAGTGGTTGCATCCAGATCTGAACCAAACTGAGCAAAGGCTGCCATCTCACGATATTGAGCCAGAGCCAGACGCAAGGTTCCGGCGACCTGCTTCATCGCTTTAACCTGGGCAGACCCACCGACCCGGGAAACCGACAGACCGACATTAATCGCCGGACGGACACCGGAGTAGAACAGATCGGTCTCGAGGAAGATCTGACCATCGGTAATCGAGATAACGTTGGTCGGGATGTAAGCTGAAACATCACCGGCCTGAGTCTCAATAATCGGCAGAGCGGTCAAAGAGCCAGCCCCCTTAGCATCACTGAGCTTACAGGCCCGTTCGAGTAACCGGCTATGGAGATAGAAAACATCCCCAGGGAATGCTTCACGGCCTGGTGGACGACGCAGTAACAACGAAAGTTGACGATAAGCAACCGACTGTTTGGAGAGGTCATCATAGATAATCAGCGCGTGCTTGCCGTTATCACGGAAGAACTCACCCATAGTCACACCGGTATATGGTGAGATAAACTGCAGTGGAGCCGGATCGGAGGCGGTTGCAGCAACGATGATAGTATAATCCATCGCGCCGTGCTGACGCAACTTCTCAACAACCTGAGCAACGGTCGAACGCTTCTGACCGATAGCAACATAGATACAGATAACCCCGTTACCCTTCTGATTGATGATCGTATCAGTTGCAACTGCTGTTTTACCAGTCTGCCGATCACCAATGATCAACTCACGCTGGCCACGACCAATCGGAACCATCGCATCGATCGCTTTAAGACCGGTCTGCATCGGTTCGTGAACCGACTTACGATCAACAATACCGGGAGCTTTGAGTTCAACCTGACTATAGGTCTCGGTCTGGATATCCCCTTTACCGTCAATGGGAATACCGATCCCGTTAACCACCCGACCAATTAAAGCTTCTCCAACCGGAACCTGAACAATCCGCTCAGTCCGCTTCACCAGATCACCCTCTTTAATATGTTCAGAGTCACCAAGAATGGCAGCACCAACATTGTCTTCCTCGAGGTTGAGAACCATTCCCATGATCCCACCGGGAAATTCCAGAAGCTCTCCGGACATCGCCTTATCGAGGCCATGAATACGGGCAATACCATCTCCAACAGAGATAATTGTCCCGGTTTCGCTTACCTCGACTTCACGACCGAAGTCCTCAATCTGCCTCTTGATAATCGCACTAATTTCTTCTGCTCTGATTTCCATAATCTTTTGTTACCCCTTTGCTAAGGTATCCGCAATTCGTTTCAGCTGGGTTTTCACACTACCATCAAATAATTTACCGCCCATCTCGGCCTGAATTCCACCGATCAGCGATTTATCTATGTCTAGACTTAGAAGAACCTGCATGCCTGTCTGTGTTTCCAGGCTCTTCTGGATCTGTTCTTCACGTTGGTGAGTTAACTTATTTGCCGAGGTGATCTTAGCCCGCAGAATTCCAGACTGCTCATCGGCAAACCGACGATAATTTAAATCTATTTGTGACAGAAAGATGATCCGCCCTTTCTGCAGAAGTAGATCAAGGAATTTGACCATTCCGGGACTCAACTTAAGAAGTTCCGCAATATCATTCATGATTGCGGTTTTCTTTTGCAGTGGAAAAGTTGGGCTGTCAAGCAACAGACGGAGTAAATCTTCCCTCTTCAGTATCTCAGCAACTCCCGCCAACTCTTCAGCATACCGGTCAACCTGCTTCTCTGCAGAAGCAATATTCAACAACGCTTTGGCATATCTTATTGAAATCGCACTGTTACTCAATGTAACTCTCCCACCTTCTGCATATACTCGTCAATCAGACGGGTATCATCGTCTTTGGTGAAGTTCTTCTTCAGGAGTTCTTCAGCAAGGCCAACGGCTAACTGAACCGCCTCTCGTTGAAGTTCTATCCGTGCCTTGGCAACTTCAAGACTGGCGGCATTTTCTGCATCCAGCTCTATCTGAGCCGCCATAACTTTTGCACTTTCAATGATCTTCGCTTTCTCCAACTCACCTTCCCGGCGGATAGAATCACTGATCTCTGCAATCTCTTCGGTCGCCTGAGCTAGTTTGCGATCGTACTCAGCAAATTTAGCTTCTGCTTCTTCCTTAATCCGTTGTGCTTCTGCGAGGCTGCTCTCAATCTCTTCCCGCCGGCCAGCCAACCCTTTTTTTATCGGTTTTGCTAAAAAGTAGACCAGAATGGCAACAACAATGACAAAGTTAAACACCCGATAGAGAAAATCCTTCAGCAGAACTCCGCTGGCAACCTCATGTTCTCCACCTGAAGCATAAGTTATCCCACAGAAAATACCGAGCAGAAGAACCGAGAGAAGAATGGCTTTAATGTGTCTTTGCATGTGTCTAAACCTTCCTTCCTTAAGCCAGTTTTCGGCCAAGAATCTTGGTCGCAATCTGCTCAGCCAATGTCTTGGCCTCTTTCTTCAAAGTTATACTTGCCGCTTCTGCCTCTAGTGCAACCTGAGATTTAATAGTTTCCAATCGTGCGGAGGCTTTACCACGTGCTTCTGATAATAACTGTGCCTCTTCTTCACCGGCAGCTTTCTTTAACTTGTTGCGTTCCTCATTAGCCTGAAATTTCGCATCGCTGAGCTGTTGCTGGTAACGCTGCATCTTTTCATCGATACCCGCTTCCAGATCTTTGGCTCCGGCATACAAACCCGTTATCTTATCACTCCGCTCATCAATGATCTTTTTCAACGGTTGATAGAGTATTTTATTAAGTATAATTAGGAGAATAATGAAGTTAAGGAACTGTAGACCAAGGGTCCAGTCAACGCTTATCACCTAGGTTACCTCTTTAAGGGATGGTGTTTCCGGTATAGCCACAAGCTGATACCGAGTATATAAAATTAATTTTTAGCAATATGGGGGCTTCGGTTAAGGCACGGATAGTTATCATAATTCAAACAACCATGTCAAGCCTTTGACCGCTTAATTTACACACTACGTTGATTAACAGGTTTCCGGAGATGATTCGCCAGGTGTGATCACCAACAGATGATCCACCGCTGTTTTGCTGATTTAGAATGTTCAACACCGCTTTGGTCGGTATCACTATTTAATTCTTCCTATTTATTACCTACGGTAACGATCTGTACTCGCAGTTTTTCATCTCGGGGATAATGGAGAAGCTTAGATTCCCAACAACTCAAGAATCCGGCTTAACTCCTTCTGATCATGATAATTGATCTCGATCCGCCCTCCCCGGTTTTTTGTATGAACCTTGACCTGGGTTCCTAATTGTTGACGAAGCATATTTTCCAATTCCAGGATATTGGGGTCTTTCTCTTTGGAAACGTCCGGTTTTTCTGATCTTTTACCGAACATATTTTTAATTTTTTTGACTAGTTTTTCTGTATCACGAACTGACAATTTTTTTCTGATAATCTCATCACTTGCCTCCAGAATATCTTCTTCATTGTCCAGAGCAAGCAACGTGCGGGCATGTCCCATGCTCAACCGATTTTCCAGTAGGTCAGTTTTAACCTTTTCCGGAAGACGCAATAACCGTAAAGCATTGGCAACTGTCGAGCGATCCTTTCCAACCCGTTTGGCGACCTCCTCTTGAAGCAGATCAAAACTGACCATCAGGTGTTGGTACGCCCCGGCTTCCTCCAGCGGATTGAGATCTTCACGCTGGATATTCTCGATCAAGGCAATTTCGAGAGCCCAATCTTCTGTCACATTCTGGATAACTACGGGAACACTGTCCAGCCCCACCTGCTGTGCCGCCCGCCAACGCCGTTCACCAGCAATAATCTGATAATAATCATCCTGCCGTCTCACCACCAAAGGCTGGATAATTCCCTTCTCTTTGATCGAGGCGACCAGTTCTGACATCTTTCCACCATCAAAAGTTTTACGTGGTTGGCGATGATGTGGTTTCAGCTCTTCGATCGGGCAGGAAAAATACTTCTTTCCCCCCTCCTGAGCAGCAGAACTCAATAAAGCCCCGATCCCTTTACCCAATGCGGGTCGCGTTTTCTTAACCATGAGCCCCTCCTGCGAGTACTTCCTGTGCCAAATTCATGTATGCCTGAGCTCCCCGTGACGCAATATCATATAATAATGCCGGTTGTCCATAGCTTGGTGCCTCTGAAAGCCTGACATTACGTGGAATCACCGCATGAAAAACCTTATCTCCGAAATGGGCCCTTATTTCATCACTCACCTGATGGCAGAGATTGTTGCGTCCGTCAAACATGGTCAGGAGAATCCCGTTTATTTCCAGTTGTGGATTTAGTTCCTGTTGCACCAGTCGAATTGTCTCCATCAACTGCCCCAACCCTTCCATGGCATAGAACTCACACTGCAGCGGAACCAAAACCGAGTTGGCAGCAAAGAGTGCATTAACCGTCAACAAACTGAGGGAGGGTGGGCAATCAATTATTACAAATTGGTAATCTTTGACCAGATCAGCAATCGCAAACTTCAGTTGCTTTTCCCGATCCTCTTTATCGATCAGTTCAATCTCTGCACCGATTAAATTAGTATTGGATGGGAGGACATCGAGGTGCTTTAATGCGGTTTTATGTAATACTTCAAGGGCACTTTTCTCGCCGATCAATACATTATAAATAGTTGATATTACTGCTGTTTTATCAACTCCAAGCCCACTACATGCGTTCGCCTGGGGATCCATATCAATCAGCAGTGTCCGCTTTTCCGCCGCCGCAAGAGAGGCCGCAAGGTTGACGGCTGTGGTCGTTTTACCCACCCCACCTTTTTGATTTGCAATGGCTATAATCTGGGCCATTTTTGCTGCTCCTTTGTCAGGTCACCCCAATGACCAGATTCCAGGCTGGCCATATCTAAAATGGGAGAGTAGCACACACCCCGGCTAATTTCAGCCCTTAATCAATGGAAATGGATGGGTCATTATTTTTTTATGAAAAAGGACGAGAGTGAGTAGGAGAGGCAAAAATAGTGACCACTGTAAAAATTCCGTGACCAAATTGAGAATAATCCCCATCACATCGGAAGTGTCAGTCTACTCGCCGCCCATAGTGAAAACAATCAGCTCTCTTGAGCCATGAGAATGTGGCAGAGTGTAGGAATATACCACCGGAGAATCAAATCCATACCGGTTCATCACCTCTTTCGCAGCCTGCAACTCCAGGCGTCCCTGAGGCCCCTTCATCGCCATAACCCGCCCTCCCGGTGTCAACCAGGAAGCGGCATATTCAAGGATAAGTTCAAGTGAGGTGAATGCCCGGGCAACAACCAAATCATAGCTATGTGGCACAAGGAGGGTTTGATTTAAATTCTCAGCCCTACTTTGTATGACCGTGAGATTTTCGAGGGAGAAGAGCCGCTTAATGTGCTTCTGAAAATTGATTTTTTTGCCGACACTGTCAACCGAGACAACCTGCAGGGATGGAACAGCAATTGCGAGGGGGATTCCGGGGAGTCCCCCGCCGGAACCAAGATCAATAAGATTTTTTGCACCCTCCAGATATGGTAGCAACGCCAAGGAATCGATCAGATGTTTTTCTAAAGCAACACTTTTATTTATAATGGAGGTGAGGTTAACCCGTCCATTCCAGCGCAACAGTTCATCTAAAAATGCAATCTCAGTCTGCAGTATTTCTGCCGGGAGTTCTAGATTGAATTGTGACAACCCCGAAGCCAACAAGTCATGCATGGCTGTGCTTGCGTAAATATATTTGGATGACTGCAATTGCCGCAGGAGTAACCCCCTGAATTCTTCCGGCATGGCCAAGGCTTATTGGGCGAATCTTTTGCAGCTTTTCTCGTACCTCAGTCGACAAACTGGGGATAACCTGATAATCGATATCAGCGGGGATAGGAATATCTTCCTGTTCCCGATACCTTGCTACCTGCTCTAATTGGCGCTTAATGTAGCCTGCGTACTTCACCGCAATTTCGACCTGCTCAAGTGCTTGTGGAGCAAATTTCTCCAATTCAGGACAAACTCCCACAAGGTCCCTTAATGTCAATTCAGGTCGCCGAAGCAAGACTTCCAGACTTAAACCACTCTTTAACTTCCCCAACTTTAAATGGGCAACGGCTGACACATCTGCCGAGGTCACACTCTTGTCCTTGAGTAATTGTGTTGCAGCGTCAACTTCCTGCTGTTTTTTTTGAAACTTTTCCCAACGGGCATCACTGACCAGACCAATCTCCCGCCCAAGTGGGGTTAACCTTTGATCCGCATTATCTTCACGCAACAACAACCGATACTCCGATCGGGAGGTGAACATCCGGTAAGGATCTGTAGTTGGCTGAGTAATTAAATCATCAACCATCACCCCCAGATACCCCTCATCTCGTCCGATAATCACCGGTTCCCGTTCCTGGCACTGACGTGCTGCGTTTATCCCGGCAAGGATCCCCTGTCCAGCGGCCTCTTCATAGCCGGAAGTTCCATTGATCTGCCCGGCATGAAATAGTCCCGCAACACAGCGGGTCTCCAGCGTAGCCTTCAACTGCATAGGTTCGACAAAGTCATACTCAATCGCATAGCCGGGACGCATTATCTCTACCTGCTCAAAACCGACCATCGACCTAAAGTAAGCCAGTTGGACATCCGGAGGTAAAGAGGTTGATAAGCCACTAGGGTACATCTCACTCCCCCTGACCCCTTCAGGCTCAATAAACGACTGGTGACTCTTCTTATCAGGAAACCGGACCACCTTATCTTCAATCGAGGGGCAATAACGGGGGCCGATCCCCTCTATCACTCCGGCAAACAGTGGTGACTTATCCAAATTATCCCGAATAATCTGATGGGTCACTTCATTGGTTTCCGCAATGAAACAGTCAACCTGGTCACGGACAATTTCATCATTCAGAAATGAGAACGGCTTTATCACTGTATCACCGGGTTGCCGCTCCAATCTTGAGAAGTCAATCGAGCGGGCAGACAAACGTGCCGGAGTTCCGGTCTTCAATCGGCCAACCTTCAAGCCGAGTCGACTCAGTGCCCCCGAGATCCCTTCTGCGGAAGGTTCACCAGCTCTACCACCAGCATAATGGTTTAATCCAACATGGATCAATCCACGCATAAAAGTCCCAGTGGTTAAAACGACCGTCTCCCCAAAAAACGACAACCCTTCACGGGTCCGAACTCCTGAAATTTTCTCTTCATCCACCAACAACTCATCAACCAGCCCCTGCTTTAAATCAAGCAGAAGCTCCCCCTCAATAACATTTTTCATTCTTGCACTATAGGCCATCCGATCAGCCTGTGCCCTTGCCGCACGAACTGCAGGTCCCTTCCGGGTATTAAGCCGACGGAACTGAATCCCCGTAGCGTCAATGTTCAACCCCATCTCCCCACCAAGAGCATCCACCTCATGCACCAAATGACCCTTAGCCAGACCACCTATAGAGGGGTTACACGACATTTGCGCAACCGTATCCAAACCAATTGTCAACAGCAGTGTTGAACAACCCATCCGTGCCGCCGCCAAAGCCGCCTCACAACCGGCGTGCCCAGCGCCAACAACAATAACTTGATATTTTTTGCCATACTGACTCATCAATCACCACACCTAATGTTTCACGTGAAACATCTACTTACCAATACAAAAACCGGAAAAGATATCAGCCAACACATCCTCGGTTGTCGTTTCCCCCGATATCTGTCCAAGAGAGTGGAGAGCCTCACGAAAATCTGCGGCCACAAACTCCAGTGAGAGGCCCGACAGTAGAGCATTCGACGCACGGGTCAAAGCTTCTACACACAAAAGCAATGCCTCATAATGGCGCTGCTCAGTCAACGTCACCCACTCCTGCCCTGCCACGTCACCCATAAAAAACTCAGCAATACCACTACGCAAACCCTCAAGCCCATCACCGGTCTTCACGGATACCTGATATTGTCTAAAGTTACCACATGTAGTATTGTTCAGGGCTGACCCAAGATCTTTTTTAGTGTAAACCTGGAAAGTTGGTAGATCAACACAATGGTTGAGAATAGTCTGACTGTTCCCCCCAGAACAACTTGAATCAATAACCCACAAAACCAGGTCAGCCTGAGATAATTTTTTCTCAGCACGACGGATCCCTTCCAGCTCAACCTGATCTACCGATTCCCGCAAGCCGGCGGTATCAATCAGCCGAACCGGGACTCCATCGATAACCAACCCTTCTTCAAGAATATCCCGAGTCGTCCCCGGCACAGCAGTAACAATCGCCCGCTCCTCACCCAGCAAGGCATTCATCAATGAACTCTTCCCCGCATTTGGTTCTCCGATCAAAAGGATGGAGGCACCCTCGGTCAAGACCCGTCCAAAACTGTAACTTTTTGTAATCTCGTTTATTTTTGAATTTATCCGGGATACCGAGGTACTAATATGGGCGAGATCTTCTGAGGGCAAATCCTCTTCTGGAAAATCGATCCAGGCTTCCACCAAAACCAGTAGCTGCTTCAAACTGGCAGTAAAAGTATAAATTTCTCGGCTCAAAGCACCATCCATCTGGGTCAAAGCTAAACGGCGAGATGAGTCAGTTTTTGCATGGATCAGACCGGCCACAGCTTCAGCCTGAGATAGATCGAGGCGACCGTTCATATAGGCCCGGTAAGTAAATTCGCCAGGTTCGGCCAACCTGAGACCATCCCCCTGGTACAAACTGAGGATCGCTTTGACCACCTGTTGACTGCCATGACACTGGATCTCTACCACATCATCACAGGTGTAGGTGCGAGGTGCAGCCATATAAACCGCCAAGACCTCATCAATAACAGAACCTGACGGATCATACAACAAACCATGATAAAGGTGGTGCGATTGAAGGGGAAAGGAGCCGGCTGACGGCTTGAAATACTTCTGTAAAGCGGGCAGAGCAGCCACACCGGAGATGCGGACAATTGCAACCCCTCCCTCACCGGGAGGGGTTGCTGGAGCAATAATTGTGTCGGAGCTATTCATCGGTTCCGACGACTTGATCAGGCACTTTGACGCTTGATCAGATATTGTTGCAGGATCGTTAACAGGTTATTTGTCAACCAGTAAAGAACCAGTCCTGCCGGGAAGTTAAGGAACATAAAAGTGAAAACAACCGGCATCATCAACATGATTTTTGCCTGAGTTGGATCCATATTGGTCGGGGTCATCTTCTGTTGCAAAAACATTGTGACCCCCATAATCAACGGTGTAACATAATATGGATCCTTGGCGGCCAAGTCAGTAATCCAGAACATAAAAGGAGCATGCCGCAACTCAATAGAGCCCAACAATACCCGATAGAGGGCAAAAAATACCGGTATCTGAATCACCATAGGCAAACATCCACCCAGCGGATTGACTTTGTTTTCTTTATAGAACGCCATCATCTCCTGATTAAGCTTCTGCTTATCCTTGCCGTACTTCTCCCGCATTTTCTTCATTTCAGGTTGCAACTTCTGCATCCCCTGCATTGATTTATAACTTTTTTGTGTCAGCGGCCAGAAGATCAACTTGATACAGATTGTCAACAGAATGATAGAGATGCCGTAATTACCGATAAAGCTGTAGAAAAACTTCAAGACCACCATCAGTGGCTTAGACAGAGGGTGAAAAAAGCCGTAGTCGATCGCTTTTTCAAACTGATGGCCACTTGCCGATAAAAATTCATCCTGCTTAGGGCCAAAATAGGCGGTATAGAGAAAAGAGGTCTTCTGGTCTTTGGTTAGATTTATTCCTGTGGAGGTAAACCTGTTTTCAACAAAACCATTCCCCGCACCAATAAAAAGCTGTTCGGGGGGAACTTCCGGACTAACGACATTCAGGAAGTATTTGGACATATAGCCGGACCAGACAACATTGTTTTTGTAGATTTTTGGTGATTGTTCCAATCCGGCCGGCTTATCCTCCTCCAACTCCTCCCCATTAAACGTCACCGGACCGACAAACGTATACATCCGGGATTTCGCGTCCTTATCCCATGGAGAAACCAGGGAAAGGTTCAGCTTACCGGTAAGCGGTTTTTCACCGCTGTTAAGCAGCTGAACATCCAAGTCAAACGAGTATGATGAGGGATGAAATGTATAGTTCTTCACCACAGTTAAGTTATTGATCGTAGCGACAAAACTGACGGTTACGTTTTTATTCTTAACATCAACAGAACTCTTGTTATCAATAATCTTATAGTTAAGATTAGATGGCAGATAGAGCCCGTCACTACCCGCTGTTTTCAGCGTAGAGAGGGGGAAGCCCTGACTATCCAGAAGATGGAACGGGGGGGAATCGACAGCATTGGTCTTTTTATATTTTTTTAAAACAATAGAGCGGATCGTGGCACCAACAGATGATATCTGGATATCGTAATAATCGGAAGAGACGTGGAGAATAGACCCTTTCTTCTCGGCACTGGAAGGGGTATCAAGCCCCAAAGAATCAATGCTGGGACCTGTTTTGCTTTTCTCCTGCACGGCCGGTTGCTGCTCAGTGGCAACTTTTTCTGCAGATGTAGCTGCCGGTGGCGGAGTTTTCGGGCTGAAGAACAGGCTATAACCTGACCACAGAAGAACAACCAAAACAACAGCAATGATAGTACGATTATTGTCCATTTTTAAATATCCTGCTTTTTAATTGAAGGTACGGGATCATAACCACCAGAGTGATATGGATGACACTTTAGTATTCGTTTAACCGCAAGAAAGCTCCCCTTAAATACACCAAGGGTGAGAATACTTTCTCGGGCATAACTGGAACATGTTGGATAAAACCGGCAAGAACGTGGCGTGTAGGGTGATATGCAATAACGATAAATATCAATTAAAAGTATAAAAAAGTATTTAATCACTTTTATTAACCGTCAACGAAAAAATTTTATCCAGCTCTCTATTTATTTCTACAGACGACAACAGTGCTGTTCCACGTCTGACAATAATAGAATAATCCCTCAAACCCGGATATAAATGATTTCTGTCACGAAAAAACTCACGTATAATTCTTTTAAGACGATTTCTTTGTACCGCATTACCAACTTTACGGGAAACGGTTATTCCTAAACGGGAATTATTTGCACTATTATCAAGAACCAAAAGCACAAAGTGGGGTGTATTAAATTTACACCCCACTTTTCCGATCAATCGATATTCCCAAGATTTACGTAAACGGTAAAATCCAGGATATTTTTTATCCATAAATTACTTTATAGGTATAGCAACCGTTAGCAATTTGCGGCCACGTGAACGACGCCGATTGATAGTGTGTCGTCCTGCCTTAGTTTGCATCTTCTTACGAAAACCATGAGTTCGCTTACGCTTAATTCTACTGGGCTGAAAAGTACGCTTGGACATAAAAATTCCTCCTACCTTGCTAAACTGACAAAAGAACACTTTTAAACATATAAAGGCTGGTGTGTCAATAAAAAAACTATAAAAATATACTGGTAGATATTTTAAATAGTTACTATAATGGCAGATTATGTCTGCGTAAAAATTCCATAAAAACTTCAAAAGAAAATCAAACTGCTGTTATTTTAGCAATCTTAATATGGGGGTAAAGTTATTAACTCCTGTGAGAAACCTGTGGATAAAGAATGAAAAATCTCTGGCAAGAATCATTAGAAATATTAAAATCAAAAATAAGTGAACAAAATGTTTCAACCTGGATAAAACCGATTTACCCCGTAAAGCTGAGCGGGAATGTTCTGACCATCGAGGTCCCAAATAAATTTATCAAAGATTGGATCAAAGACAATTACAAACAGGTCATAGAAGAAACACTCTCACAGGTGGGAACACTGAACTACACAATAGATATAAAAATAAGTACGAAAAAAAATGACAAAAAAACCAACGAACAGCCTCCGGCAGCTATTGAAATAAAAAAAGAACCAAAGAAAAAAGAGGAGCTGCCAAATATAAATCCTAAATATACGTTTGATACGTTTGTCTCTGGCACCTCAAACCAATTTGCTCATGCCGCAGCTATGGCTGTCTCAAAAAACCCGGCAACAACCTATAATCCTTTATTTATCTACGGTGGCGTCGGGTTAGGTAAAACCCACCTGATAAATGCAATAGGAAATGAAATTTACAAAAATAACAATTCCACAAAAATTTGTTATTATTCTTCTGAAAAATTTACCAATGAATTAATAAATTCGCTTAGACACGCAAAAATGAATGAATTTAGAAATAAATTCAGATCGATTGATATTTTGTTAATCGATGATATTCAATTTATAGCGGGCAAAAAAAGTACCCAGGAAGAATTTTTTCACACCTTCAATTCTCTATATGAATCTCATAAACAGATTATCGTAACATCAGATAAATTTCCTAAAGAAATTCCCGATCTAGAAGAAAGGTTAAGGTCAAGATTTGAATGGGGTTTAATCGCTGATATACAGGCTCCCGATACAGAGACAAAGCAAGCAATTCTCAACATGAAAGCGGATCAAAACAATATAAAACTACCAGAGGATGTTATCTATTTTTTAGCCAATTCTATCTCTAATAACGTAAGAGAGTTAGAAGGTTACCTGATTAGAATTGGGGCTTACTCAAGTTTAACATCAACACCGATAACGGTAGAAATGGCTAAAACAATTCTTAAGGATATTTTAATTGAGAATAATAAAGAAATAACGATAGAAAAAATTCAAAAACTGGTTGCTGACCACTTTCAGATAAAAGTAACCGAAATTAAATCGCAAAAAAGGTTAAAAAATATAGTTTTACCACGACAGATTTCAATGTATATTTGCCGTAATCTAACCAATTTGTCCTACCCGGAAATTGGATCAAAATTTGGTGGCAAAGACCACTCAACAATAATTCATGCAGTTAAAAAAATAGAAAGGCTCATGGAAGATGACATACAGATGAAAATGATTATAGAAAAGCTCATGGAAAACCTGGGGGCCTGATTGTTAATAATTCAAAAAAATATTTAATAAAAAAGTTTATCAACAAAAATTCAATTTACAGAACGTAAAATTAACATATAAAAAAGTTTAAATTATCTATATTTTTCAACAGTTTACTTTATTATCCACAAATTAACAGGTACTACTAATACTACTGATTATTATAATATAAAAACTAATAGAATATAGGTTATGTTGATGGAGGTCATATGCAATTTATTATTAGCAGAGATATATTTTTAAATGGCTTGATGAAGGTTCAGGGAATTGTAGAAAAAAAACATACAATCCCGATCCTAGCCAATGTATTAATAGAAGCTAAAAATGATGAAATAACCATAACAGCTACAGATTTAGAGGTTGGTTTAAAATCCAGATATAAAGCGAAAGTCATTGATGAAGGTAAAATAACTGTTTCCGCTAAAAAAATGTTTGAAATAATAAAAGAGTTGCCAGATAAGGAGATAAATTTTAATTCAAAGAGTAATTTTTGGGTTGAAGTTAAATGTCATAAATCAATATTCAATTTAGTTGGTCTTTCACCCGATGAGTTTCCAAAGTTTCCTGATATTCAATTAGGGAATAGCAGTATAATAAAAAGTAATTTAAGTGAAATGATTGAAAAAACATTATTTTCTGTTTCAAGTGATGAAACTAAATTTAATTTAACAGGAATATTTATAAAATCAAAAAAAGTAAATAATGAAAATAAACTTGTTTTTGTTTCTACAGATGGACATAGATTGTCTCTTATAAAAAGAACAATAGAAACACAATTGGATAATAAATATTCAGAAGGATTTATTTTGCCCAAAAAAGGCATTATAGAAATTAAGAAACTACTGGAAACCATGGATGAAAATATCGTTATGGGTATTTCCGATAATAATTTTTCTATAAGTAATAATAAAACTACATTAATAATGAGAATGGTTGATGGAGAATTTCCTGATTACAACCGGGTTATACCCGATAAAGGAAATAATTCAGCAATAATAGATAAAAATTTGTTTTTACATGCATTAAAAAGAATCTCCATTTTATCGAGTGAAAAATCAAAAGGTGTTAAATTAAGTTTGAATAAAGATTCACTGGTTTTAACTTCTTCAAATCCAGAAATAGGTGATGCTAAAGAAGAAATTGAAATTGCTTATTCAGGGGATGATATTACAATCGGGTTTAATGCAAAATATATCATTGAAATATTACAGGTAATTAAAAATGAAAATATCATTTTTAATTTAAAAGATAACATTTCTCCAGGAAGAATAAATCCAGAAGGAGATGAAGATCATATATCTGTCATCATGCCAATGCGTTTATAAATGTATATAAATAAGCTAATAATAAAGAATTTTAGAAATATTGATGAATGTCATATTGAACCAAATAATAAAATAAATTTTATCTATGGAAAAAATGCTCAAGGAAAAACTAATTTAATTGAGACAATATATTATTCTTCACTTTTTAAAAGCTTTAGAACTAATAAAAATATAAATTTGATAAATAAAGAATCAGAATCTCTTTTTATTAATTTAAATATTTCAAATAATAATGTTGATAATAAATTAAAAATTTCTTTAGATAAAAGAAATAACAAAAATATAACCCTTAATGGAAAGAAACCAGATTCAAAAAACTTTTACAGAGTTTTAAATTCTATAATATATTTTCCAGATGAAATAAGTTATTTAAAAAACTATCCTACATATAGAAGAAATTTAATAGATAGATCTATTTTTTTCATCAATAATAATTATATAAATATATATAATAAATATAAAAAATGTTTAAAGCAGAGAAATATTTTTTTAAAATCAATAGGGGATAGTAATGATATTTGGAAAGATCAATTAATCGAATATGGTTCTTTAATAATAAAAGAAAGAATAAATTATATAGAAAGAATAAATTCATATTTAAATACAAAAAATTTATCAAATTATAATAATGAAATATATTCTATAAAATACAATAATTATGATAAAGAAAAAATAAAAGACGACTTATTTTATTTATTTGAAACAAATAGTAATAAAGAAAAAAAATATGGATTTACACTTATTGGTCCTCATATAGATGATTTTATTTTTTCTATAAATAATAATAATATAAATATGTATTCTTCTGAGGGGCAAAAGAGATCATTACTTCTCAGTTATAAACAAGCTCAACTTTTAGATTATAAAGAAAATTACGGGTATTACCCCGTTTTATTATTTGATGATATGGGGGGTGAGCTAGACTCATACAGAAAAACAAATATTTTTAACAAAATATTAAATAATTCCGGACAGGTATTCATTACAACTATGGATATACCTGATATTGATAAAAAAGAAACAACAATATTTGAAGTTGTAAATGGTAATTTTTCAGAATTTATATCTCATGAAGGTTAATTTATGACAGAAGAAAAAAAGTATGGTGCAGAGAGTATTCAGGTTTTAGAGGGTTTAGAGGCCGTTCGTAAAAGACCTGCGATGTATATTGGTTCTACCTCTGTTAACGGTCTTCATCACCTTGTTTACGAGGTTGTTGATAATGCTATTGATGAAGCGTTGGCTGGATTTTGCGATGAAATCAACGTTATTATTCACGAAGACAATTCGGTCACGGTAGAAGATAATGGCCGTGGTATCCCTGTTGATATGCACGAAACACAGAATATGTCTGCAGCTGAAGTTGTTATGACCGTTTTGCATGCCGGCGGTAAATTTAATGACGAGGGTGACGGTGCCTATAAAGTTTCGGGAGGGCTTCACGGAGTCGGTGTTTCGGTGGTTAATGCCCTATCCAGTCGACTGGATTTGGAAATCAGAAGAGATGGAAAGGTCTACTGCCAAAGTTATGTTAGGGGTGTTCCCCTGCAGCCGCTTCAGGTTGATGGTGAAACAATTAAGCGGGGTACGAAAATAACTTTCTGGCCGGACAGTGAAATATTTGAGTCTTCTGACTTCTCTTTTTCAACCCTGTCTCAGCGTTTAAGGGAGTTGGCTTTTCTAAATGCCGGGGTAAAGATCAATATTTCAGACGCTAGATCAGAAAAAAGCTATGAATTTATTTATGAAGGGGGAATACGCTCCTTTGTTGAATATCTCAATCGCGCCAAAAGTGCGCTTCACCCGGAGCCTATCTATTTCCACGGGGAAAAAGGGGGAGCGGAGATAGAAATAGCGATTCAGTACAATGATGGTTATGACGAAAAAATATTTTCTTTCGCCAATAATATCAATACCCATGAGGGGGGAACCCACCTCAGCGGCTTTCGTGGGGCGCTGACCCGAACCATGAATTCTTATGCCTCTGCAAATAATCTGTTGAAAAATATTAAGGTGGCGATCTCCGGTGATGATATGCGTGAGGGAATTGCCGCAGTTATCTCGGTGAAGTTATCTGATCCGCAGTTTGAGGGGCAAACCAAAACAAAACTGGGAAATTCAGAAGTTAAAGGTTATGTAGAAACCCTGATGAATGACCAGTTAGCGACCTTTTTGGAGGAAAATCCACAGGTTGCGAAAAAGATTCTGGAAAAGGGAATTGAAGCAGCAAGAGCTCGGGAAGCAGCCCGGAAGGCTCGTGATCTGACCCGGCGTAAAGGGGCTCTTGAGGGGCTTTCTCTGCCCGGAAAACTGGCCGATTGTCAGGAAAAAGATCCGGCTCTCTGTGAAATTTACCTGGTCGAGGGTGATTCCGCCGGTGGTAGTGCAAAACAGGGACGGGAGAGACGTTACCAGGCAATTTTACCTCTGAAGGGTAAAATTTTAAATGTGGAAAAAGCCCGTTTCGATAAGCTTTTAACCTCCAATGAAATTAGAACATTGATTACCGCAATGGGGACCGGAATTGGCAAGGACGATTTTGATATTGCCAAGTTACGCTATCATCGCATCATTATTATGACCGATGCGGATGTGGATGGTTCACATATTCGGACCCTGCTGCTGACGTTCTTTTTTAGACAGATGCCGGAGATTGTCGAAAGGGGGCATCTGTATATTGCCCAGCCGCCGCTCTATAAGGCAAAACGGGGTAAACGTGAGTTATACCTAAAAGATGATGACGGTCTGTTGGATTACCTTCTTGATACTGGAACCGAAGGGGTGGTTCTGGAGATGGAGAAAGGTAAAAAAGTTCTCCGCGGAAAACAGATCATCCCGACACTAAAAAGCATCATAAATTACAATCAGCACTTTGAAAAAATTGTCAATCGTGGTGTTCCTAGTGAGATTTTGAGAATGTTTTTGCAGGGGAAAATCCGCAATGGCTTTGCCGATAGCGCAAACCTGGAACCACTTGCCGAACAGCTTCGTCAACTGGAACCGGAGGCTAAGTTTGAGGTGATGGAAAACCCGGATCGAATTCTGGTAAACTTTGGCAATTTACATGCCCGGATTGATCGTCAGACGGTTGAGATCCTCTCCTCCCATGAATACAAATTGTTACTGCAATCCTATCGGCAAATAGAAAATATTTGTCAATGTGATTCAGCTATTCTGATGACTGAAGGTAAGGACAATGTAGAAATTTCAAGTCGCCAGGAGTTGTTGGATGTGTTCTTTGCCCGGGCCAAAAAGGGGCAGTATATTCAGCGCTACAAAGGGTTGGGGGAGATGAACCCGGAACAGCTCTGGGAGACCACAATGGATCCGGAAAAACGGGTTCTATTGCAGGTCACGATAGAGGATGCGGTTCGAGCCGATGAGATATTTACCGTTTTAATGGGTGATCAGGTTGAACCACGGCGAGAGTTTATTGAACAGAATGCTTTAAATGTTGCTAACTTAGACGTTTGATGAGTACCTGATTTAAGGTAATACAAAAACGACTTCCACCGGGAAGTTTGGAGGAATTAGATGTTGTCAGAGCAAAATAAGGTCACAGTTAATATTGTCGATGAAATGCGCAAGTCCTATATGGACTACGCTATGAGCGTTATTGTTGGTCGGGCGCTCCCCGATGTGCGTGATGGACTTAAACCGGTCCACCGGCGGATTTTATTTGCCATGCATGATCTCAATAATGATTTCAATAAACCGTATAAAAAATCGGCCCGGGTGGTTGGTGATGTCATTGGTAAATACCACCCCCATGGTGATACGGCAGTTTACGATTCAATCGTCCGGATGGCGCAGGACTTTTCCATGCGTCACCCGCTGGTTGATGGTCAGGGTAATTTTGGTTCAGTCGATGGTGATTCAGCAGCAGCGATGCGTTATACCGAAATTAGAATGGATAAACTGGCCCATGAATTGTTGAATGATATTGACAAAGAGACGGTAGATTTCGGTCCTAACTACGATGATTCTTTAGAAGAACCTCTGGTTCTCCCGTGTAAATATCCTAACCTTCTGGTGAATGGTTCCGAGGGGATTGCAGTCGGGATGGCCACCAAAATTCCCCCCCACAATCTGGGTGAGGTGATCGACGGATTAATTGCACTGATCGAAAATCCGCGTATCAGTATCGATGAACTGATCGAAAAAATTCCCGGTCCTGATTTCCCTACTGCTGCTTTCATCAATGGCCGGGAGGGGATCCATGCCGCCTACAGAAGTGGCCGGGGAATTGTACAGATGCGAGCCCGGGCGCTGGTCGAAATTGATCGACGCAGCAGTCGAGAGGCGATTATTATTACCGAACTCCCCTATCAGGTGAATAAAGCGCGGTTGATTGAAAAAATCGCTGACCTGGTCAAAAATAAGAAAATTGAGGGGATCTCCGATCTTCGTGACGAGTCGGATCGGGATGGAATGCGGGTCGTTATCGAGTTGAAACGGGATATGATCCCCGGAGTGATCCTGAACCAGCTGTATAAAATGACCGTTATGCAGAGCTCTTTCGGCATTATCATGCTGGCGATTGTTGCCGGACAACCGCGGGTCCTCAATTTACGTGAAGTGCTCGACTGTTTCATTGATCACCGCCGTGAAATTGTTACGCGCCGCTGTGTTTTTGAGCTTAAAAAAGCCGAAGCCCGGGCCCACATTCTACAGGGTTTAAAGCTGGCTCTGGAGAACCTGGATGAGGTAATCCGGATTATCAAGGGGAGTGCGACTCCGGCTGAAGCCAAATCGGGACTGATTGATAGATTCTCGTTTTCAGCACTTCAGGCTCAGGCTATTCTGGATATGCGCCTGCACCGGTTGACCGGGCTGGAGCAAGGTAAGATTCTGGAAGAGTTGAATCAACTGTTGGCGCAGATCAATCGGTTGAAAGAGATTCTTGCCAGCGAGGTCGAAATTTTTCAGATCATTAAAACTGAATTGATTGAACTGAAACAGAAGTTTGCCAATCCGCGGCGAACCGAAATTCTTGACCGCACCGCAGATCTAACCCTGGAAGATATGATTGTCGAGGAAGATATGGTGGTGACCGTGACCCACGGCGGCTATATTAAGCGGAATGCCGTATCGCTCTACCGGGCTCAGCGTCGGGGGGGGAAGGGAAAAACCGGGATTAAGCCGAAAGAAGAGGACTTTGTTGAAAACCTGTTTATCGCTTCAACTCACGCTTATATTCTTATTTTTACCGATCTGGGTAAAGTCTATTGGTTGAAGGTTCACGAAATTCCTCAAGGGGGACGGGCTTCACGGGGTAAAGCTATTGTCAATCTGTTGCAGTTGGCAGATAACGAACAGGTGACGACAATTCTACCGGTCAGCCAGTTTGAAAAAGGGCAATATATTGTGACCGCCACGGCCCGGGGAATTATCAAAAAGACTGAGCTGATGGCCTATTCTCACCCACGGGTTGGGGGAATTATCGCCTTAACCATCGATGAAGGTGATCGGCTGATTGAGGCACGCTTGACCAACGGAGAACGTGATTTGTTGTTGGCCAGTCGCAATGGTAAATCAATTCGTTTCCCGGAAAGTGATGTCCGTTCCGTCGGTCGTCCGGCTCGTGGAGTGCGGGGAATTACTCTGGCAGAGGATGATGAGGTGGTCGGGCTACAGGCAGTATCAGCAAATACTGCACTGGCTTTGGTTACCGTGACAGAAAATGGTTTCGGTAAGCGGACCGATATTGGTGAATACCGGGTTCAGAGTCGGGGCGGCAAGGGGATTATCACCATCAAGACCAGTGAACGTAACGGTCGGGTGGTGGCGATCAGGATGGTTGATGATGAGTCTGACCTGATGTTTATCACCAACCGTGGTAAGTTATTGCGGACTAAAGTCAGAGATATCCGGGCCATTGGTCGAAATACCCAAGGGGTGAGAATGATGGTTCTGGAAAATGATGAACTGATCGTTTCTGTCGCAAAATTAGCCGAGAAGGATAGCTCCGATGGGCTTGCAGAGACCGAAGAAGCCATTGATCCAGGAGAGACAACCGCAAGCCCGGACCAAGAGGTTTAGTCTTAAGTTCTGGGGTCTGGTTGCCCTGGTTCTTTCGGTGTTGACCGCGGCGCTGCTTTACGGTTATCAATATCGCCAGTTGACAGCACCGCAGCGCCTTTTTACTGTAGCAGTCAAACAGGATAACTGGGGAAATATCGCCGCTGCCCAGGAGGGTTATCGGGATATTTATCAACACTATCCCCGGTCTCCTGAGGCTGCCGAAGCGCTACTGAGGCTCGGAAAAATCTGGCAATATGATCGGCGGGATGGACAGAGGGCGTTACTCTGTTACCTGCAACTTGAATATGACTACCCGGATAGTTTATTGGTGGTACCGGCCCGTCAAGAGGCGGCCAAGATTGTCAAATACACCCTGAAAGACTATTTGCGGGCTATTGAGTTTTATCAGCAACTGTTGGATTTAAATACCAGCCTCTCCGATCAATACTATTATGAAATAGCCGATTGTTATTTCCGTCTTAAAAATTATTCACAGGCCCGGATAGAGCTGGAAATTCTTCTGGAGAACTATCCTGATAGCGAATTGATTCCTGAGGTGTTATTGCGTAAAGGTGAGTTCCTGCTTCTGGAGGGGCTTGAGTCTGCAGCACAGCAGGATTGGCAATCCCTGATCGAGCAATATCCGGATAGCCCCCTGCAACTTCAGGCCCGGTTCAATTTGGCAAAACTGCTGGAGGAAAATGGGTCTCTGGACGAGGCGCTACAGAGGTATCGCCAGATTGAGGGATTTCCGTATCCTGAGCTGTTGCACCAAAAGATAAGCCACTTAGAACGACGAATCGCAGAGAAAACAGGTGTCTAGAATGGAAATAAAAATAGCAGTTATTGGTGCCGGAAGTTGGGGAACGACATTGGCGAATCTGCTGGCCCATAAGGGGTACCCAGTGACCCTGTGGTGCTATGAAGAGGATCTGGCCGAGCGGATACAGCTGTCGGGAATCAATGACCTCTACCTGCCGGGAATTAAACTCTCCGAAAACCTGCAGACAACCAGCCACTTAAAATCCGCAGTGATGGAAAAACAACTGCTGCTGTTTGTTACCCCTTCACAGGTGACCCGGATGGTATTGTCCCGGGCCCTACCCGATATATCACCACAAGCTCTGATTGTTTCTGCTTCCAAGGGGATTGAAAATGAGAGTTTGATGTTATTGTCTCAGGTCTTTGAAGAGCTGCTCCCGCAGTCGATGCATCGACAGATCGGTTTTCTGTCCGGCCCCTCCTTTGCAAAAGAGGTGAGTTCGGGAATGCCGACCGCCGTTGTGGCCGCAGCCAGAGAATTGACTGTGGCTGAAGAGATCCAAACAATATTCAGCACGGAAAAGTTTCGGGTGTATACTCACGATGATATTATCGGTGTAGAATTGGGTGGGGCGATGAAGAATGTGATCGCTCTGGCCGCCGGAGTGTCTGATGGGCTCGGATTTGGCCATAATACCCGGGCTGCATTAATTACCCGTGGCCTGGCGGAAATGACCCGGTTGGGGATCAAGTTGGGTGGTTCGGCAGAAACTTTTGCCGGATTGGCGGGGATGGGGGATCTGGTGCTCACCTGTACCGGAGATCTGTCACGGAACCGCAGTGTTGGGATTGAGTTGGGCAAGGGGCACAAAATTGATGAGATTTTGGCCGGGATGCAGATGGTTGCCGAGGGGGTTAAAACGACCCTGTCGGCCTACCAGTTAGCCGGGAAGCTGGGGGTTGAAGTCCCAATTATTGAACAGATGTATTTAATTCTTTATCAGAACAAATCTCCCCGCCAGGCAGTGACTGATTTAATGTTACGTGATCTATGCGCTGAGACAATTTAATAAGGAGTCACGATGAAACAATTTTTATTGGCAATCAGTTTTTTGCTGTTGACCGGGATCGCTTATGCAGGGCCGATTGTTGAGATGAAAACCAATCTGGGGACGATAAAAATCGAATTAAACGAAGCCAAAGCTCCACAGACGGTCAGTAATTTTCTGACTTATGTTGACCAGAAGTTTTATGATGGAACGGTCTTTCACCGGGTGATCAAAAACTTTATGATTCAGGGTGGCGGCTATGATAAGAGTGATAACAGGAAAGAAACCCTTGGTTCAATCCGGAATGAGGCGGCCAATGGTCTAAAAAATAGCAAAGGGACGATTGCCATGGCTCGAACCAATGTCGTGGATAGTGCTACCAGCCAGTTTTTTATCAACCTGGTTGATAATAATTCCCTCGACCATTACGGCAACTCTTCACGGGCATACGGTTACGCGGTCTTTGGACAAGTCATCTCCGGGATGGATGTCGTAGAAAAAATCGGTCAGGTTAAAACAATTAAGAAGAGCACCCTGTTGCGGAACTATCCGGAGCCTCAGGTGGTTATCGAATCGGTTCGCAAGCTTTAAGAGACAGAAGTTAAGGGTCTAATCTGCAGGGGCGCGTATGGCGACGTTCCGAATTATGAGTTATCACATCAATGGTTCCAGAAATGGAGCCGGGGAAGTTGCTCCCGAGCTTTGTGCTGCGGTTATTCGGGCTCAACAACCCGAATTGGTGATGTTACAGAAAATCGGCTCACCGATCGGAATCAGTTCCGCGGTACAGTTAGCCGATCGGGTCGGGCTGGATTTTTATGGTTCTGATACCGAAGGTGGATGTGCTTTTTTGTCCAGCTATCCCCTCCATTATGTCCGTGAGCACGCGCTTGGTTACGGTGGCCAGTGTGTTATGGCTGATCTGGAATATGCGAACGAAAGGGTTCATCTGTTTAACCTGGTTCTCTCCTGGAACTTTCGCCAGCGGCGTGAGCAGGTTAAGTTGCTGATGGGGGAACAACTGCTGGATAACCCATCACTTACCTGTGCAGCAATTATTTGTGGTGATTTTGGGTTGCCGTTATGGGGCAGTGGCCAAATTCCACTGAATGAACATCTTAAACGGTCTAATTTTCCGGTTTGGAGGTCTAATTTCCCCGCTAAACTGCCTCTCTGGGGCCGTGATCGGGTCTATTTTCGCGGACCGATTAAAGCTTTGGCCGGCAGCGTGATTATGACGGGCGAAGCACGTAAAGCATCTACTCACCTCCCGTTAGTTTTGACCGTTGAAACAACTGAGACACGTGAGGTTCTTAAAATCAAGAAATTGGTCCGGGTCGCTGCAAAACAGCCGGATCCGGTTTGTGGATAAGGTGTCAATTTCGTCCCCCCCCCCAAAAAAAATAGAGCTATGAAGAAATCAGAACAGGCATTACAGCTATTGCAGGCATTGGAGGATCTTTATCCCGAGGCTCATTGCGCCCTGCTCTATCAAAATCCCTGGCAGTTACTGGTTGCAACGATTCTGTCTGCCCAGTGTACCGACAAGCGGGTGAATATTGTGACTGCCACGCTGTTTAAACGCTTACCCGGGCCGGAACAACTGGCGGCCGCCAGTCAAGCAGAGGTGGAAGAGATTATCCGGACAACCGGGTTTTTTCGAAATAAAGCAAAAAATCTGATCAGTTGTGCTAATCAGGTTTTGCTCCGGCATCAGGGGGAGGTTCCGGCAGATCTGGATGCCCTGGTTGCTTTAAGCGGGGTTGGCCGAAAAACCGCCAATGTTGTGCTGGGGAATGCTTATCAGATTCCGGGCATGGTGGTTGATACCCATGTTAAGCGGTTGGCGCGCCGTTTTGGCTGGACCAAATCAGACAATCCGGAACAGATTGAAAAAGAGTTAAGCAGGCTGCTGCCAAAAGCCAGGTGGACCCAATCGAGCCATACTTTAATTGCCCATGGTCGGGCACTGTGTAAAGCTCCGGTTCCCTACTGCAGCACCTGTCCGGTGATAGAACTCTGTCCCCGCAGAGGGGTCGATAAATCCCATTGAGTGTGGACTGTCAGATAAAAAAAACTTCGTAACTATAAAAGTTACGAAGCTTTTTTGGTTTACCCTCAATAGATACTCTTATCAGCAATTAAAACTGCCGGTAAAAATCAAATTCAAACTTTCATTACGTTCGCGGATTGCGGACCTTTATCTCCCTGAATTACATCAAAAGTAACGCGATCTCCTTCAGCCAGAGATTTGAAACCTTCTGATTGGATCGCTGAAAAGTGAACAAAGACATCTGGACCATCGTCCTGCTCAATAAAACCAAAACCTTTAGAATCGTTAAACCATTTTACTGTTCCTTCTGCCATGCTGTAACTCCTTTTACGTTTTACGAGGGTAACCGAGACACGATAATCTCGCTTCTAGCACAGGCAAAATTTAAAAACAACGTTATTTTTTAATAAGATAGTATATTCTACGGTAAAATACCCAGATTTGATGGTCTCCCTTGAATCGGGTTCGCTGCTCCGATTGGAAAATCGGTGGGGTTTTTTGACCCGTTGCGGGGTGAAAGTGTAT